>Ga0190363_1000625_pt1 | contig 21036 bp, 14 predicted proteins | sample 48721867_MG_FD_161272 | JGI IMG/M metagenome (GOLD analysis project Ga0190363, IMG submission 161272) | Hydrothermal vent microbial mat bacterial communities from Southern Trench, Guaymas Basin, Mexico - 4872-18-6-7_MG | ecosystem: Environmental > Aquatic > Marine > Hydrothermal vents >... | reverse complement strand
TTCACATCACGGCGGTCAATGCGGGGCTGGAAGTTGCTGGAGTATTTGATGCCATAAGGCGGGTCAATGTAGATCATCTGCACCTTGCCCGCCATCCCCTCTTTGACCAGCAGTGAGTTCATCACGAGGAGCGAGTCGCCCAGGATCAGCCGATTGGCCCAACCGACCTCGTGCTTGTAGAATTCGATCTCCTGGTCGGCGGGCAGGGGCGTCTCGCCGAACAGATCAAGTTGTATAGGCTCCGGACGGCGTACGGCGTTACGGTAGTCCTTGACCTCCCCTTTCGCCTTGGATCTTACCTTACGCCTCTTTGACATCCTCGTCCTCCTCCCCAAAGAAAAACGGCCTAGATGATGATTGCCAATCTCATCGTCTCACCTTCATAATCACTGCAACCTCTAATATAGCACACCGCCTATCTCTTGTCAATTTAAGCGCTTTGCTACCTGCCAGTCACAGCCAGCTTTCCTATCCTTCTTTTTCCCTTAAATCGGGCGACGTAGATGTAGACGCCGCTTGAGACCAGGTTGGAGTTGTTGTTGAGCAGATTCCACCTGACCGTTCCGTCCGTTCCGGCCGGCGGAAGCTGGACGACGAGACTCCCATCAGGGGCATAGATGATGATCCTCGTCCCCAGCGGCAGATGATCGAAGATCACCCTGGGGGCGCCCCTCATAAGCGAGACGGGATTGGGATACACCCTCAAGGAGTCAAGATCGGCGAACCTTTGGCTGGAGGCCGGTATTTCGAATTCCACCGTCCTCTCCTTCATAGGCGAGCCAGCCCTCGATGAGAGACCCGATATGGTCAGGACGTACGTATGTCCAGCCCTTAACGGCTTGCCGGGAAAGGTCAGGAGCAAGCTTCTCGCCGTCACCAGCAGGGCGGATGAGGGGATAAACGGGGATTTTACCCCTCCGGTGACCGTGATATCCCTCAGCTCATAGAAGGATGTCTCGCCGGCGCTCCCGCTCATCTCGACGTTGAACTCCAGCCTCACACCGTTGGGGGGGAGTGGAGAACAGGAGACCAGCTCGGGCGGTGGGGCAGGTCTCACCTCAACCGTATCGGACATCTCCGATTCCCATCCGCCGAAAACCGTCGTCACCCCATAACGGTAGATGCGATCCGGCCTGAGATTCGTATCGATAAAGGATCGGGAGGAAACAGAGGCGATCCGGTGAAACTCCCCTCCATCCTCCGCCCGGTAGACCTTAAATCTCTTCCAATCCCTCTCGCCCTCCCATGAGAGCTTAACCCTCTCCTCATCCAACGGAACAGCCTTCAACCCCCAAGGCTTCAACGTTAAAGAGGCCCTCTGGCCTCTAGAGAAGAACCTGAACCCATCTTTCAGGTTCAGCCCGAATTCCAGCTTCCCGTCCCCATCAAGATCGAGGGCGGTTATCCGACGGTTCCTACCAACTCCCTCGAAATGCCATATCGGATCAAGGTTTTCGTTCAGCACATAGGCGTCTTTGTAGGTTGTAACGATCAATTCGCCCTTGCCGTCACCGTTCAGATCGACGATCCGGGCGGCGTTCGAGATGGATATGGCTCCCTCCACCTCAATCTCATCCAAAAGGCGAGGGCCGATATCCCGCACCTCGATCAGCCTGAGATCCAGCGGATATGTGAGTTTGCTTTTTCCTCTCGACCTCAGAACCCCGATCAGAACTTCATCCCTGCCGTCGCCGTTCAGATCACCCGATGCCATGAAGGCGGGCATTCCATCGCCCATCCTTTCAACCCATCTGAGGGCATACCTGTTATCGCCCCTATTCTCGTAGAAGGCCAGATCGCAATCCTCATCCAGAAATAGGATATCGGTCATCCCGTCGCCGTCCATCTCACCGACCGCTATCTCCCTTATGGAGTTATATCCGGCTGAAGGGTTATCCAGGGAGGCGGTTTTCATGAAGGTATCATCGCCACAGCACTCGTAGATCTGGATCTGATTGTATCTCTCCTCCTTCAGAAGGAGCTCCAGGTCTCCATCACCATCCGTATCGGCGACCGTTCCGCCCCATGTATCGTTCCTTTCAAAGATCTTACGTCTTCCTTCCATCAGGAAGGTCACATCGCTTTCATTCAACAGGATATCGGGCATGCCGTCATGGTCCGCATCGCCGACCCACCACGGATAGGCTTTGACATCTATCTTTCGGATCTTACCCGGCACGCCGTTACCGTCCACCTCGAATACTATGATCTCGCCATATCCCTCGTCCGATTCCCTCATTCCCCAAACCTCAAACATGCCGTCTTTATCCATGTCCGTGAATCCGTCGGCCGGACAAAACCCGCTCAGGTGGGAGGGTAAATCCTCATAGGTGTTGGGAGATATCGGACGGTCCATCGTGACGACTTCGATCGACATCTCCGAGCTCATGCCAGCCATGTTGATCGCCCTCAGGCGAAGCTCATATGCTCCCTCGCCGAGCACCTCGAAGAGGGGCAGCATGTGGTCCCTCGAAAGATGATCTACCTTTATGGGCCGAAGGGGAAGTTCAGAGCCGATCCTCCGGGGAATGAGCAGAGCGGTTGTCAGGTCATCGGTCTGCCACGTCAGTTCCGTTTCACATCGCTTATCTCGAATCGTGCGTTTGAGTTTGATGGATTTAAACTCCGGCGGGGTATGATCGACGATGAGGATTGCCTCATCGCGGCTGAGCTCCATCCCATCGGCTGATCTGACTTCGAGCCTAAGGGTGTAGGTGCCCTCCCTGAGATGCGACACGTCCCAAACCCCGATCTGAGCCGATTCCACCGTCATACCGATATTCGGCGTTATGGCCGTCCATTTTTCGGGGGTTTTCCCTGAGCCGTAGAGGAGCTGATAGCTATCGAACCTATATCCCCCCGCCGTGCCGATGACCGTGATCGAGTCGTCGAATCCGGTGTAGTTTTCAGGGGATATGATCCTGGCGACCAGCGGGGTGATGGTCAGGAGCGCCCTGAAGGCGTTCAGCCTTCCGGCATCCACCAGCTTGGGGGAGTTCTCCATCCTATCGGCCGAGCTGACGAGTATCCTCCGCACATCCTCAGGCGTCAGGTTCGATCTCCTGGATATGAGCAGGGCCGCGACGCCCGAGACGTGAGGCGCAGCCATGGATGTGCCGCTTGAAATCCAATACGGCTCCTTCACGCCCAAACTTAGGATCACCATCCCGGGCGCGGCGATGTCTATGGCGGCGTTGGCGTTCGAAAAATAGGCTTTGTGATCGTTCTGATCGCTGGCCGCAACCGCTATGACCTTCCTGTAGGCCGCCGGATATAACACATCCGTCCGCGAATCATTCCCTGCGGCCGCCACCAGGACGCATCCCCGTTTATAGGCGTAATCTATGGCGTCCCTGATAAGCGGGGAAGGGTCCTCGTCGCCCCAGCTCATGTTTATAACCCTGGCTCCGTTATCGGCCGCGTATACGATCGCCGCCGCAGCATCGTCATCCTGAAGGTATGTCCCGCCCGTCAAAACCCTGAATCCGGCTCTGATCGGCATTATCCTGCACCTCCAGGCCACCCCGGCTATCCCAACGGAGTTATCCGGCTGGGCGCCGGCTATCCCCGCCACATGAGATCCGTGTCCCCCCTCATCCATCGGATCGTTATCCCATTCCGTGTAATCGCCCCTGCCGGGCATGGTGGGTGCATCGGTAAAATCCCAGCCGATATAATCGTCCACAAATCCGTTCCCGTCGTCGTCCAGGCCGTTGCCGGGCACCTCACCTGGATTCCTCCAGATCTTGCCCTTTATATCCTCGTGTTCGTAATTCACGCCCGTATCCACTATCGCTATCACCACATCCTCGCTCCCCCTCTCAACCACCCACGCCTCAGGCATTCTGATCCGCTCCATGTCCCACTGCTCACCAAACTTCGGATCGTTCGGCACCATCTCAGCACAGGGGCGATACAGATGGTTGAGCTGAATGTACTCTATATCCGGATCGGATTTATGTCGATCCATCAGGGATAGGATATCCGTACCACGGGGGAATCTGAGCAGATAAACCCCTTTCAGCTTCGGATCCATCGATCGAAAGACCGGATGAACCTCGGTCGCTCCCAGCTTGGAGGAGATGGCCTCGATCGATCCCGTCCCCTTTACCCTGACGATAAGCTCATCCGGAGAATAACGGGGGTATGAAAGCATGAGAAGAAGCGATATCAACAGGATCATGATACCTGATCCTCCCTGACCCCTTCCATCGAAAGTAGGGTACAATGAGCCTTCCTGAAAGTCAACCTTGACTTCAACCCGTTTGAAGTCTAAAATACGGACAAGAATGACTATAAATGACGATAAATGACCTATTCCAGAGTCGCTAAGGCGAGGTCAAGCCCATGCCGATCTACGAGAAGGGATACAAACGATGGGAGGGCAAACTTGCGGGCAGGCCGACTTGGTGGGTCATCGCCAAAACCGGTATCAGGCTCACACTTAAACGCAAGCTTTTCCTCATCCTGTTTCTGCTCTCCCTCGTCCCCTTCCTGGCCAGAGGAGTGATGATATATCTGGTCGTTCAGCTCAACTTTAACATGATCAGGATAGATGCCCGGTTCTTCAGGGAATTTCTGAACCAACAGAGCTTTTGGGTGCTGATGATGACGATCCTCGGCGGGGCCGGTCTGATAGCCGGGGACATCAGGTCTAACGCCCTGAAGTTATATCTTTCAAGGCCCTTAGGAAGATGGGATTATATCCTCGGCAAGACGGCGACGCTCATGCTGATCCTCTCCTCTGTCACCGTTCTTCCCTCTCTCCTGTTGTTCCTGGAGAGAGGGTTGCTTTCGGATAATCTGGATTTCCTGAGGGGAGGATATTGGCTGATGCCGTCATGTATCGGCTACGGATTTCTGATCTCCCTGGTGCCCTGTATGTTGATGCTGGCCTTTTCAGCTCTGGCCGGGGAGGCCAAATATGCCGCGATCTCTTTTGGCGCCCTCGTCCTTCTCTCCTCCATCACCTTCGAGGTGATGCGGATTGTGTTCAGGAACCGATATCTGATCCTGCTCTCCTTCTGGGCCAATATCGATCAGATAGGATCGCTGTTGTTCGGAATCCGACCCAGATATCGGGTCCATTGGGCTTGGTCGCTTCTCATCCTTATCGGCCTGATCCTTTTCTCCGTGTGGGCCCTCTCGCGGAAGGTGAAGGCGGTGGAGGTGTCGGATTGAAGGAGGTAGTTAGACTGGAGTCGGTTTCCAAATGGTATGGGGATGTGATGGGGCTGAACGGGGTCACGATCGGTTTTGGAAAGGGGATAACGGGGATCGTAGGCCCTAACGGGGCGGGCAAGACCACGATGTTAAACCTGATCGTCGGCTTTCTCAAACCGAGCAAAGGCGAGGTTCGGGTTTTCGGCGAGGACCCTTGGGACAACCCTAAGGTCTCCTCCAGGGTGGGGTATTGCCCTGATACCAACGCTATGTACGAGTTCATGAGGGGGCTGGATTTCGTTGATTTCCTCGCGTCGTTTTACGGCTTCACCCCTGAGGAGGCACGGCTGAGGGCCTTTGAATCGCTTAAAAGGGTAGGGATGGAGGGGATGATGGGGAAGAAGATCGGATCGTACAGCATGGGGATGAGACAAAGGCTGAAACTGGCCCAGGCATTGGCGCACGATCCCGATCTGCTGGTGCTCGATGAGCCGATGAAAGGGCTGGATCCGATCGGCAGGATGGAGATGATCGAGGCGATAAAGAAGCTGGGCGATCAGGGCAAGACGATTCTCATCTCGAGCCATGTGCTCTACGAGATTGAGTCGATGACCGAGAGAGTTGTCCTGATCAACAAGGGGAAGGTGGTGGCTGAGGGTAACATACACGAGATCAGATCCCTCATAGATGAACATCCTCACAGGGTCTTCATCGAATGCGATAAACCTCGTCCTCTGGCTCGGAGGCTGCTCGATATGGATCACGTCGTGAGGGTAGATCTGGAAGAAGGCGGGATCTCGATCGAGACGGAGTCCCCAGAGAGGTTCTACTCGGAGTTTCCCAAATTGGCCGTTGAGACGGGGGTAGAGGTAAGGAGGTTCTACTCTCCTGACGACAACCTCGATTCCGTCTTCAGGTATCTGATAGGATGAGTCGGTTGTTTTGGATGACGATCAGAGGGATATTCTTTAGGCGACGGTCGATGTTGATAGGCGGTCTAAGCCTTTTGCCCCTCCTAACTGCCGGTTTCATAAAGCTTTCCGGAAGGCCGGGCGGGTCTATAGTACCCCTGCTGGCAGCGGGTATGATCCACGGCGTGATCACGCTGATCAGTCTGCTGTACGGCTCGTCGCTTATGGGCGACGAGATATCCTCCGGCACCTGGATCTACCTCGCCACGCGGCCGATCAGCAGGTCGAAGGTGATCTTGTGGAAATTCCTGGGATATGCGACGGTGATCCTGTCGATCGTTACGGTGATGATCACGCTGATCTCTCTCCTCATATGGCAGGGATGGTCTGAGTATCTGAGATATCTGGCTTCCTTCGCCTTGGGAGCGTTGGCATACGGCGCCGTGGGGCTGTTCCTGGGAGTGCGGACGAGAAGACCGATATTGATAGGGCTGCTTTTGATCGGATGGGAAAAGCTCACATCTCAGGTGCCCGGATTCCTGAGAAGGCTGACGATAATGGACTACATGCTTTCGATCTTCCCCACCTCAAGAGGTCCGAAGTTTATCCTGAAAGGAAGGCTTCCCTCCTATTATGCCGTCATGATCCTAATTCTGATCGTTCTCCTCTTTATCTGGCGGTCGATCGCCTATCTGAAGGAGAAGGAGATTTCCGCTTAAGCCTATCCGATCGGCTTCCGATATAAAATTTAAGGAGGTGGAATCGTGAACGGCGAACCCGCTAAGCCCAGAGTCCTCATCGTCGACGATGAGGAGGTGATAACATCGGTTCTCTCAACCATACTTGAGTCGTGGGGATTTGAGCCTCACGCCGTCAATAACCCCTCTGAGGTGTTGAGGCTCTTGGAAAGGGAGGAGTTCGATCTGATCCTGCTCGATATTCGCATGCCCGAGATAAGCGGATTAGAGCTTCTTGATAGGATAAAGGGGATACATCCCGGCGTCCCCGTTATCATGATAACTGCTGTCGGCACGGCGGAGGCGGCCGTCAAAGCGCTTAAACTTGGGGCAGAGGACTTCATCACCAAACCGTTCGATCAGGATGAGATACTTAACAGCGTAAACGCGGCCTTAAGCAGAAGGAGGAAGGAGGAGGAGCTGTTCGGACTTGAGGTCGATCTTCCAGGGGAGTTTATAGGCGCCCTTAACGTGATAGACACGATCCTCAACCAAGTTGAGATGGATTCCTACATCATACCGGGCCACTCAGGCAGGGTATCCAGACATGTCCTGGCTTTGGGAAGGATAATGGACTTTTCACGCGATGCCATGCTTGAGCTCGCTGTCGCAGCGAGATTTCACGATATAGGGAAGGTCTTCCTTTCCTCTGATCTGAGGCGAAAATCGGTCACCGCATTCAGCGTCCGTGAGAGAACCAAGTACGAGAATCATCCGATAGCAGGTGAGAAGCTCATCAAAGATCTGAAGCTCTTTCAGAAGGCACCCGAGATCGTCAGACACCATCATGAAAGGTGGGACGGAAAGGGATTTCCGGATCAACTGAAGGGGGAGGAGATACCCCTGGAGTCGCGCATCATCTCCGTGGCAGAGGTGTACGATGCGATAAGGTTCGCAAGGCATGATACACAGGGCAACACTCAGGCGGAAAACCTCGCCATCTCCTTTCTAAAGGAGAACGCCGGCTCCATGTTCGATCCCGATATGGTTAGGCTCTTTACCTCATACCTTCAAAGTGAGGTGAAATGAAGTGAGGGAAAAAGCATTGATCCTAATTCTCATCCTCGTGGGTTTTATCCCATATCTCGCCTCGGGCGATGAGAGAAACCTCGCCCTCTGTCTGCTTATAGACAACTCCGGCAGCATGGATTGGGCGGGACATGACCCCAAAGGGTTGCGTTGGGAGGCGGCAAAGCTCGTGATCGATAAGACCAGGGGGGGAGATTACATCTGTTTGATCGATTTCAGCGATAAGCCTTTCGTCCTCCAGCCGCTCACACGCGTCGACGGCAGCCCAGCCCAAAAGAGGAAGATCAAGGAGAGGTCGGGCATAATACTTTCGAATAGAAAGCTGACGGATATAGATGGCGCCCTTAAGTCCGCTCTCGAACAGCTTAAAACCGTCCCCTCCCAGATCACGAGCGCCGTCATATTGCTGACGGACGGCGAGGTGGACGTGGTGGAAGGCACACCTCAGGAGAAAAGGGCGGCGGCCGAGATGAGCAAATCGGTTATCCTATCGAAAACCGCCTATCGGTTCCTGGCCCGGAAGATCCCCATATATGTCGTCGCCCTGACGGATGACCCCGATATGGATTTCCTCGGAAAGCTCGCCGATTACACCAAACCACCTGAGCGGGAAAAGGAGAACCATTTCTTCTACTCCCCTACCAGCGCCGATCTCGTCGTCATATTCTCCGACATATTCAACCAGCTTAGGGGCCTCTCCGTTCACACCGAGAGATATCAGGTAAACGGGAGCGAGACGAAGCGGATTCGTCTGGCCGATCCGTTCGCCGATGAGGTGGAGTTCCAGTTTATTCACGATCAAAACCCCGATCTGGAGGTTAAGCTCATATCACCCGACGGCAAGCGGGTCAAACCCTATGCCTCCGAGAGAAGCTATAAGCTGTTTGCCGTGAAAAAGCCAATTCCCGGGACCTGGACCGCCCTGATAACTACGCCTCGCACGACGAACATCACGCAATCGGTGGCCGTGAAGGAGGATATAAAGCTGGAGATGCCCTTTGCCCCGAAGTTCAGGATCGGTTCCCCGCTTGAGATAATCGTCAACGTGAAATACCAGGGTGAACTCATCGATTCCCCCCAGTTCGCCATATCCGATGGATCGGTGCTTCAAATAGACGGCGTATGGTGCAAGGTGATACATCCCGACGGCCGGATCAGCCCTGAGTTTAAACTGCAAAATAGGTTCGGGGATTACGTTTACTCCTACGATGAGGCCGATATACCCGGCCGATATCTCGTGCAGGCCGAGATGCGCGGGAAGCTGAACGATCAGGAGGTCATCATCAGATCGGAGAAACACGTGGTCGGGTTCGTTGATGAATCCATTCCCAAGGTGGCACTGAAGAGGATGGATTCCAAATGCAAAAGCGGTAGCCCCGTTCAAGTCGAGGCCACCGTTTTGGAGAACGCCAGCGCCATGCATAAGGAGTCGTTGGCCGTCACGGTGAAAGGCCCTGACGGATCATCCCGGACGATGTACCTTCAGAGGATCAGCAGGGACAGGTATCAGGGTGAATTTACGCCCATAAACCCTGGCATATACATCCTTACCCTCTCCCGGGATGATGGGGTGGCCATCGTCGATCCGACGTTGCAGATAGAGGTGATCGGCGGATCGGGGATAGGAGGTAAAATGACCTTCATACTAATAGGATTTGCCCTTGTCGGAGGTGGCCTCGTACTGTATCTCAAGAGGCCAAAGCTAGAGGGGATATTCAGAAAGCCCGGCTCGGTCAAAACCTCAGAGCCAAAGGAAGCTCCGGCAGGCGAGGAGGAAATGATAGTGGATGAGGAGGAGGAAGATCTGGGCGTCAGCACTGTCTCGGTCTCCGCCGATGAATCCACGCGCGAGATGCCCTCAGAGATCGAAGTGATAGAGAACGGTGAGACCGCTCTGAAGCTGAACCTCACCAGGAAAACGGACGTGATCTCCGGGGAACCGTTCTATCATATGGAGGTGCAAAAAGGAGAGCTGAGGTTCAACGATAGGATAGTCGCCGCCGGGGAAAGCACAAAGGCGAAAAACGGCGATACATTGAAGATAGGACCCATATCGGTCAGGATAATGGCCGATGAGGATAAGGCCGTGATTATATCCGATCTGGAAGCGGCTGGGAGAATGCTGGAGGAGATCAAGGATCAGGAGAGGGTTCGATGGGTGATCCGGATCGATCAAAAAGGTCCCGAAGAAGCTCAGGGGAACGCCTGACCGATTTCATATACCATTCAGCCCTCAAGCGCCATCTCTCCTCTTCGGTGAGATATCTGGGTTTAAATCCATGATGGAAGACCTCACACAGCGTCAGGGCAGCAGCGACCGATACGTTAAAGCTTTCCGTGAATCCCATCATAGGCAGCATGAACCTCCTATCCGCCTCCTCTATGACCCTCCTGGAAAGCCCCTCATGCTCGTTTCCGAAGAAGAGGGCGAGGTTTTCGGGGAAGGGAACGCACTTCTCAAGTGGTTCGCTTCCCTCCCCTAAGAAACTGGCGTAGATAACGAATCCTTCCGCGCGAAGCCACCTTATGGCGCTTTCGGTCTCCTTGAACCTATAGAGGTGGAGCCATTTATGCGCTCCTTGGGAGACCTGGGGATGGGATTTGAAGGTGCTCGGTCCCTCTATCACAGCCACCTGTTGTATTCCCATCCCCTCACACGTGCGCAGGACGGCGGAGATGTTATGAGGATCGTGGAGGTCCTCTATCAGAACGATCAGGTTCATAATCCTATTTTCCAGCGCCTCTTCTATCCTCCGTTTCCTCCTTTCAGTCATGAAAGGCGCCAATCTCTCACATATCAGTTGAGGCGGAATCCTCTCGATCCACCCTGTCATCTGATATCCTCTGGCCAGTGTGTTTCGGTGAAAGTCGTCCACACCCCCGTGGACTTGCTGAAGCGTGAAAGCCCTCTCTGTGTGCCTATCCAGACGTAATCGCCGTCGATCGCTATGGTGTAGATGCTGTTATGGACGAGACCGTCCTTTCTGGTATATGTCCTCCAGGTTCCATCCTTCAGGTTGAGCACGCTGACCCCCGAATCGTACGTTCCGAACCAAACGAGATCGCCGTCCAGAGCTATACATGTAACCCTGTCGCTTGCAAGCCCATCCTGCCTGGAATAGCTCCTCCAGTCCATGCTTTTCAGATCGTAGACGGCGACACCGCTATCGCTTCCGAACCACACCTTGGTGCCATCTGTGGCGATACAGGTGATCTTATCATCCGGCAGCCCATCCTCTTTGGTGAACGTCTTCCACAGATCCTTCCTCTTATCGTATCTGCTGACACCCATTCGGGTTCCCACCCAGACGTATTTTTCATCCACGGCTATGCACCACACCTCGTCGCTGACCAACGTCTCGGCGAACTCCTTCGAGACGATGCCGGGTTTGATCTCTATCCCTGACGTGTAGCTGACCCACGCGTTTGGATTATCGGAGGTCCTGGGAAATTTACCTATCCCCCTATTGGTTCCGACCCAGACGTCGTTTCCGGATATGGCGATCGAGGTTATGTCCTCATCCGGCAGGCCGTTTTCCCGCTTGTATCTGTCCCATTTGTCGGCGATCTTATCGTATCTATTCGCCCCCTCGCGCGTCCCTATCCAGACGTATCTGTCGTCCACGGCGAGCGAGTTCACCCAATTGTTCACTAATCCCTCCTCCGATGGCGGTTCCCACCAGCTCCATCGTGAGCCGCCGACCCTCATCTCCTGTCTTCCGCCCTTCTGTCTATAGTTCTCCCAGGTTCCGTGCTGCTTGTCGTATCTGGAGAGGCCGCTGGTCGTGCCCACCCATACATATCGCTTGTCGATGGCGATCGATCGAACCTCCTTGCCCAGGAGAGCTTTGCGATGGGTGAACTGGGTCCAGGATTCCAGCTTCTTGTCGAACCTGCTCAGCCCTAGCGGCGTTCCGACCCAGACATATCGTTCATCCACCTTAAGCGCCCTCTCGTTTATGTGATCGTGTAACAACCCGTTCTTTCTGTCGAAGGTGGTCCACGTCCCTGAGGCGATGTGGAAGCGCATCACCCCGTTGCTTATCGTTCCAAGCCACAGATAATCGCCGTCCTCACATAGCTCCGTCACACCGCTTCCCCATTCCCCCTTAGGGGTTATCGTTATCCACTCGTCGTTTTTCCTGTCATACTCGGTTATCCCCGCCTCTTCGAAGAACTCGTATATGATCCAAACCCTTTCAGGGGTGACCACGATCCTATCTATATCGTTGTCCGCCAGCACATCGGCCGTGGAGAAGGTCTCCCACCGACCGGTGCGTTTATCGTACCTCGAAAGCGGCCTGGCCGATCCGCCCCATCTGGAGGCGGCCACCCAGACGTATCTGTCATCCACAGCAATCCAGTTGACGCCATTAGAGCCCAGCCCGTCCTTAACCGTGAACCTGCGCCATTCGCCCGTCTCGGAGTCATATCTGCGCAGCGACGCTCCAGTTCCTACCCACACATATCTGCCGTCAGGGGCGATGGATGAGACCCTGTCCCACGGAAAGCCCGAGCTAAGATCGAACGATTCGCACCTCCAGGTGGATCTATCTATCCTGGTGGCATAAGTGATGTTGGAGTAGCCGAGCCAGATCGCCCTCTCGCTGGGAACAATGAGATCGACATAGTTGGAGACGAGACCATCTTTGACGGTGTACCTGATCCACGAGTCAGCATATTTATCATATCGCAACAGCCCTTTATCTGTCGAGAACCAGACATACCTGCCATCGGGCACGATACGTTTGATCTCGCTCATAGCTTTAACCTTTGGATCTTTGAAGATATCGAACCTTGTGAATCTGCGCCAGGTATGGGTGGGACGGTGATATCTCAGTATACAGCCGTTGACGGTGCCCCGCCAGTTGCTCATCCATACGTAATCCCCGTCGAATTCGATGTTGGAGACCCCCATGCTCAAGAGCGGATTTCTATCTGCAAGGGACCTATATGCCTCACTCCGGCCGGAGGATGGATCGTATCTGATCAGCCCTACATCGGTCGCAAGGTAAAGCGATCCCCCTTTCGGCAGGATATCCCTTACGTCATAGGGGATCTCCTCGATCGGTGAGAGACGACCGGCCCCGTTTAGATCGTATCGGCCTATGCCCCTTGGAGTTCCGACCCACAGCGTCGATCCGTCCACGTGAAGAGCCGTCACGATGGTTTTAGGCATGATATGGTTCACATTTTGTCCCTCCACGATGTATATCCCATTCGTCGTCCCGGCGAACACGCGATCCCCCTCACATCGGACGACGTTCACCTCATCTTCTATGATCCGGCTGAGCTGGCCCGATTGAGGATCTAACCTGTAGAGGCCATCCTTGGCACCGATCCATAGATCCCCGGCCCTATGGAAGAGACTGGAGATGAACTTCCCGTTCATCCGATCGATCCTTCTCCACCCGGAGGATCGATCGTATAACGCCAACCCTTCGCCGGTTCCGACCCAGATCCCCGCGTCGGTTCGGAGGATGACGTTCACGTAAAAATCCCTCATATCTCCGATAACGCTATAGAATTTCCACCGACCGTTTTTACGATCCAGCGCCCCGATCCCCCTTTCCGTTCCAACCCATATCTCGTTTTTATCCGCCTCGACGGCGGTTATGTAATCTGAGGCCAGACCATCCTTCCTATTGAAGTTCCTCCAGGACCGATCTGAGGGATTGAATAGCAACAGGCCGCTTGGGGTAGCCACCCATATCCTGCCACTCTCGTCTTCGTCGAGCGATCTGACGTCATCCTCGGCGATCTGATCGGCTAAGGTATAGATCGTCCATTTCCCCGTGACCTTGTTGAACTTCGCCACGCCGCTCTGATATGTTCCGAACCATATATCGTTGCCGTCCACGGCTATACAGGTGATATGGTTGCTGGGAAGGCCCTCCTTGGTTGTGTAGTTGATCCAGGTGTTAACGCTTTTTATGTACCTCTGCGCGCCGCCGTTTGCCGTGCCGAACCAGACCTGATTTCCGTCCACCACTATTGTCCTGATCATATCGCTGACCAGAAGATCCGTCTTCGTATAGGTCTTGACGAAGGCCTGATCGGTCTTGCTGAAGACGCTGACGCCTGAGCTTTTGGTGCCGAACCAGACGACATCCTCGTCAACCGCTATGACCGAGATCTCCTCCCCCACGAGCCCATCCTTCGTCGAATAGTTGTTCCACGAGTCGGTTGCCCTGTGATACCTGCTGACACCTCCTTCTCCTGGCTTCCTCTCGCGGAAATCGAAGATCCTCCTACCAAATCTCCTCTTCTCCTTACCGGTTCCCACCCAGATGTACTCCTGATCCACAGCTATCGTGGTGACGTTATTGCTGGGCAGCCCGTCCTTTTTACTTCTGACCGCCCAGCTATCTATCCGTTTGTCGTACCTGTTCAGCCCCCTATCGGTTCCGAACCAGACATAATCCCCATCCACGACGACGCACCAGACCTTATCGCTGGCCAGCCCGTCCTTACTCCTGAAAATCCTCCACTCCTCCTTCGACGTGTCGAATCTGGTAACCCCTTCATCGGTGGCGAACCAGACGTAGTTACCATCCACCGCTATGTCGTTCACCCTGTCATTGGAAAGCCCATCGGCCATGGTGTAATGTACCCATCTCCCCTCCGATTTGATAAATCTGGAGACCCCTTTATCGGTTCCCACCCAGATATTGCGCCTATCGGTCGCTATGCTGCGTATGCTCTCGCTTATAAGCACGTGCTGATATTCGGTCTCCCCACCCCCGCTGCTGATTTTGAACATCGGTTCAGTGGATTTAGTGACCTCCCGCTTGACCGGCGTCGGCTTTGAACTTGGAGGGGAAAAGGTGATGCACCCTATAAACCCCACACACGGCAACAGTATCAAAAGCCATATGATCGCCCTTAACCTCATCGATATCCCCCCTTATTTAAAGGATTCGCTCTTATTTTCCTTGAGTGTAGGTACGGGCGAAAGATTTTTCGCCCGTACGGTGGCAATCAACGCCCTTTCACGAAGGGTCAAGGGACGAGGGTCGAGGGACAAGAGACAAGGGACGAAAAATAAGACCCTCGACCCTTGACTCTAGACCATTTTTCGACTCTAGACCCTTGACCATCTTAACCTCAACTTAAACCTTAACCTGTTTTTGCATCCCACTACACTCAGCGATAATATGAGCGATTCGGTTTATTTTCCTCCTCGCATAACTACGCTTGCCCTCACCTCGGCCGAGTCGTTCTCCCTGAAGGCCTCAACACCGATGGTATAGCTCGGTGATAGATTCATAACAAACCTCCCTCCCTGAAGCTGAAATAGCCGTTTCTCCCGACGATTATGTGGTCTAAGACCCTGATATCTATCGTATGGGCCACCTCGTAGATCGAACGGGTGAGCCGTCTGTCATCCTCCGATGGCTCGGGATATCCGCTGGGGTGATTGTGAACGAGGATCAGGCCGGAGGCGTGGTGTGAGAGAGCCGATTCGATGATCCGGCGCGGATATATGATCGCCCTATCGACCGTTCCCTCATGGACAACTTCATATTCGATGACCTCGTTCTTCGTGTTAAGATAGATAACCATGAAAGCCTCATGGGACAGCCCGGCGAGCTTCACACGGGCGAAGTCCACCACTGCCTGAGGTGATGCAAGCAGATCTCTCCCCTCCATCCTTTCAGCCATATAGAGCCCGAAGAGCTCCTTGACCAGCCGGATGAGTGTGGCCGACATCGGTCCCATGCCTTCGACCGATTCCAGCTCCTCCTGGGAGGCATTCATGACCCCTGTGATGCCCTTGAAACGCTCGATGAGCTCCTTGGCGATGGGCTTGACATCCCTCCTCGGTATGGCGTAGGTCAGAAGAAGCTCCAAAAGCTCATAATCGTGCATTCCCCGGGCTCCGGCCTTCCGGAATCTTTCCCTGAGACGCTTTCTGTGTCCTACGTAATGGGGTTTATCGCTCATCCCTCATCTCCCCGATACAAGGGCGCCTCCGATCACGACGAGGATCGCCCCGAGGACGGTTTTGAGACTTAGAGGTTCCCTTAGGATGATGACGCCCAGGATCAAGCTGATCAGGACGTTGGTGTTATAGAGGGGGGCGAGTCTTGAGACGTCCGCGCCGTGTTCTATCGCCTTGGCGGCGAACAACATACCCGATCCCCATATCGCCCCGGCGGATATGTATATCAGTCGGGACGAAATGGTGGCCGGCGAGGCGCCTCGGCCGAAGAGCCATGAGAGCGCGGCGGCGATGATCGCCCCCGGAAGCATCCACACGAGCCTCATCTCACCCGATGCCTCATCCCCGCCGAGCTTTAAGAGGATTATATAGCTGCCCCAGCAGATCGCCGCCATGATCCCGTCCGCAACCCATCTTCCCATAACAACCCCCGATCAAAGCCGATGTGATATCTCCCTTATGGCCGGATAGATCCTCCTGTATATCTCGAACCTCTCGCGGTATCTTCCGCTGAGCTCGGCCCGTGGCATATAGGTCCTTCGTGGCCTGACGATATGCTCGATCGCCTCCTGAATGGAGGAGTACTCCCCTATGGCCACGCCCGCCAAAATCGCCGCCCCGAGACAGACGCCTTCCGAGACGTCCATGGCCACAACCGGTTTCTCGTATATGTCAGCCTTCATCTGGAGCCATCTCTCCGATCTCGCCCCTCCACCTATGGCGCGGAACTCGTCTATCCTGACGCCCGCCTCCTGCAGGAGCTCCAGGTTGTATTTCATCTCGAAGCTGACCCCTTCGACTATCGCTCTGATGATGTCGCCTTTGCCGGTGGCAAGGCTCAATCCCAATATCGCCCCCTTGGATTGGGTGTCCAGATAAGGCGTGCCGCTTCCGGAGAAATGGGGAAGCAACATCACCGGCGAGATATCATCCGACATCTCCTCCATCAGCAGGTCGTAGGCGCTAAGGCCTTTCCTTTCGGCTTCCTCGACCTCCCTCTGGCCGAACACATCTCTGAACCACCTCAGCACCACCCCTCCGGATGAGACAAAGGCCAAAGTGACATAGAGATCGGACACGACGTGGGGATAACACGCGAAGTTCCCCTCGATCATCTCCTCGCTCAACACCGGCTCCGTGAAGGCGGGGGCGAAACACTCGACCGTGCCGGTGGCGTCCATCACCAGTCCCCCTCGGATAACCCCCGCGCCCAGAGCTCCGCATGGCTGATCATGTCCGCCCGTTACCCCCACCACGCCCTTGGGCAACCCCAACTCGTCGGCGATCTTGTCGGGCACCTCACCGATTGGCGTTCCGGAAGGTGCCGTCTCCGGGAGCAGATCACGATCCACCCCCGCCAGATTCAACATCTTCTCCGACCAGTCCTTGCGTATTATGTCAAACATCATCGTCCGGGAGGCGAGCGACCAGTCTTCCACCGGCTTAATCCCCAGCTTGAAGAGCACGAAATCCTCATAACCCAGGAACTTCCAGGTTTTTCCGTATACATCGGGCCTATTTCTCCTGAGCCATATCAACTTTGCCATCGTGGTTATGCCGCTGAGAGGCATGCCGGTTATCCTCATGATCTGGAGCTTGCTCATCCTCCCGCCGATCTCCTGGGCTATCTCATCGGCGCGCGAGTCGAAGGTGGTTATGGCCGTATCCAATATCTCACCGTCCTCGGAGACAGGGGTGACAGCTTCGCCCTGAGATGATACGGCGAACGCCTTTATGGGGTCGCTTTTGGTCTCAGCGGCGACCTTTCTTATGGCATCCGCCACCTTTTGCCAAACCAGATTTGAGTCCAGCTCGGACCATCCCGGCCTTCGATGTATCAGAGGATACTCCCCATATGCCTGTGCGATGATCTGGCCGTCCAGGTTGAAGGCGATCGCCTTACATCCGGTTGTTCCGACGTCTACCCCCAGCAGGCTCATTCTTACCTCCCGATCTCATACGGCATGGGCGATTATGAAGACTGAAGCGGCGTATATGCTCACGGCTATAAACGAGGCCGCGACGTTGGCCTTATCGGCTATCTCCTCGGACATCCTCGCCCTTGGCAGAAAGACCAGATCGGTTATCAGCCTTATAATCCATAGCAGGATGAAGGAACAAACGACATACAGGAGAAAGATGGCGAGATCGGATGACCATCCGGTGAAATCCCCCAACATCCCTTGATGCACAAGGTATCCCACGGCGAAAAGGAAACCTCCGAAGGCCACTCCCGCGGCGGTGTTGTTTCTCTCACCTATCACCTCGTGCACGTCATATGGTGTGATTAGCTGATACCAGAGCCCCGCTAAAACCAGCATCGCTTGACCGAGCAGGAAGAATATCAGGACTGAAAGCCATCCTCCCCCTTCTCCCGCTATGGAGGCCCTGACGATCAGCCCGGTCGCGATATATCCTCCGGCTACAACCGCTCCTGTGCCGGCGTTTTGATCCGATATGATCTCCTTCGTGTTCCTGAACCGGTAGAGGATCAGATAGTCGTTGATGTATCTGGCTATGTTCAAAAGCACGATGGCGGCGAGGCTATATAGGGCCACGTCGCGCATGTCCTGCCAGAAGCCCTTGCTCGCCCCAATGAAACTGCCGGATATCGCGAGGGCGATCCCGACGTAATAGCCCGCCAGAGCTATCCCGAGCGCCGGATTTCCCTTCCCCGTCACCTCCTCATCGATCCTGTAGGGTGTCAGAAGATCATTGATGAGCTTGCTTATAAGCAGGAAAACGAGAGCAACTCCCAGAAACGGTAGGCTCGGCACGATTCCGTGGAGGAATCCATCCCTTACCGTTCCGAGAAAGGTGGCCTTTTCCGTCACGGCGGCTAAGGCAGCGATCCAATTAAGCATTACATCCTCCTTAATGGGATATCCTTTGCTGATAACAGCAACTATTTTAGCACAACTGAGCCTTTTGTCAAGTCATGAGTTCATCAATGAGGTAAGGTTACCCCCAAATTTTGGACAAAAAATGGAGGGAATTAAGGTGTAAAACCAACCTGCTTTGGAGATCAAAGGGAGCGAAAACTCGGGTCTGTCAAGTTTTTTGTGTAAATTCTCTTCCATTCCACAGATACCCCTCCAGCCTATCCTGAAAATGAATGGCAAGCTGTGCCAGTATCATGTTCCAACTCCTCACCCTACTTTTGGCCCACCTCCTCTCTATCTGCATGCTCACAAGCCCCACGAGCTTTATCACTGACTCATCGTTCGGAAACACCCTCCTGTTGCCCGTCACCTTCCTCAACTGTCCGTGATAGTTCTCTATCATATTGGTCGTGTATATAAGACGCCTTATCTCCGGAGTGAACCTGTACATCGTCCTTATCCTATCAAACCCTCTCTGCCATACCTTCACCGCAAGGGGATACTTCTCTGCCCATTTCTCCTCCAGCCTCTGCAGAGCGGCCAATGCCCTCTCCTCATTGGGAGCCTTATAGATCTCTTTCAGGATCTGGACTGCTGTTTTGGATGGCAAGAAGGTGATCTTCCAGGTGGGAGATAGGAGCGAAGAGACCTTCCTTCGGTTGTATGATCAGATGCCTTCTGCAAAGAGATATTACACAGATGGTTATGAGGTTTACAATTGGCTTCCCTACAATCGGCATGAGGTTGATAGGTTTGGCAAGGTGAATCGGAATGAGGGGAGGCATTCTATCTTGAGAGATCATCTGAAGAGGTTAGCTCGTCGGAGGAAGGGGTATTCTAAGAGTAAGGAGATGCTTGCCGCTTCTCTGGCTTTGGTATGTTTATACTTGGGATGGATTTAATACCATCATGAGTCGAGAACACCCGTTTATCAGCAAAACGGGTAGCGATGTTCCTATCATCTCAGACCTCCATTTTATCGGCTCCTCCGGCAGACGATGTAAACGGCATCCACCGGAGCAGCTTCGAAACGAAGCAAACGACGTTTGGAAACGGATAAACTTCTGGTTTGAAGAGCCTCCCCTTTCCCGTCCTCAACGATCACCCTCTCGGGCGGCCAATCAGCAGGAAGGGTCAGCTCTATCGTCAGCGGCTGATCATACAGCTCCGGATCGGTCCCGCATAATAGCTGAAGCTTGAACATGTCGGTTCCGATCCGCTTGAGCGACAACCTCGCCGCCCTCCTCTCACTTTGATACTTGTAGATATCGGACATACCCGCTATCCATAGTTCATGCTCGTGTCTTTTAACGATCTCCATGACCGAGAGGAAGGTCTTCTCGCTTGTGCTCATACCCTCTCCAATGCTATGAAAATGCACCCTGCACCATAATCCTCTTTCGATATGTCTCAACAGATGTCGGCGGAAAGCTTCGACTCTATCTCCGTAAACATCATCCATGCCGAGCGATCCGGAGATGTAAAAGAGATGGTATTTGTCGAGGAAGTAGCGGAACGGTTTGGCGGTGGCCCATTTCGTGCCGCCTCCCAAGTTGAGAGCGAGCAAGGTGCTTCTCCCGGGGAAGAGGTGTCGGATATACCTCGCCACCTCGCCTATCTCACGCTCGGCCTCATCATCGGATGAGGCGCCATGGTGGTGGAGGGTGTGATCGGCAAACTCCTGATCTCCCTCCCTCGCTACCCTCTCCCATTCCTCCTTGTGTTCGATGTAATCCCGATTACCGGGGTTGATCATGAAGGTCCCTTTGAATCCATAACGCCGCAGTGTCGGTATGACCTTATCGAGGTGTGATGGATGGGAATCGTCGAATCGGAGGCTTAAGGCGGCCCGTCTGCCGTCGAACCACCTACAGATGATCGCTTTAAACCCCGCCTCAGGATCGATGACGATCCTCTCCTTTTCAGGGAAAAGGCTTTCTGTCTTCGGAGGTGCCATCGCCTGAACGAAATAGACGCCGCCCGTCGGCGGAAAGAGGAGTTGAAGCTTCCCCCACTCGATTCCGTCTCGCGTGAGCGGAACGACCTTCCCCTTCCCATCCAGCGCGATCACGTCCTCCACCGGCCATCGACCGCTTCCCGTCTCAGGCAGATCGATATCGACGAGTATAGGTTTCCCACCCCCGGTGGGATCGACCGATATCATGAGCTTATATCGACCGACCCGACGCACATCGATCTTCGTCTTCGTTTCGGGATCGTGAAGGCGCACGCCGACATCCGCCATTCCCAAGATGAGAGATAGCAGCGTGAACAAGGATAGCCAAAGTATAGAAATCCTCATCGATTTAACGGCCTCGGTTGGAACTGGCTCGGTTATAACATACCATATCCCATACCTATTTCGCAAC
>Ga0190363_1000624_pt1 | contig 21056 bp, 20 predicted proteins | sample 48721867_MG_FD_161272 | JGI IMG/M metagenome (GOLD analysis project Ga0190363, IMG submission 161272) | Hydrothermal vent microbial mat bacterial communities from Southern Trench, Guaymas Basin, Mexico - 4872-18-6-7_MG | ecosystem: Environmental > Aquatic > Marine > Hydrothermal vents >... | reverse complement strand
GTCATTGCTTTAGGGGCCCGTAGTCTAGTTGGTTATGACGTCGCCTTGACGAGACCCTTTCTTTTTGGGGCTCAAAGTGGCGAAGATCCCCGGTTCGAATCCGGGCGGGCCCACTTCAAGCTTTTCTTTAAGAAAGAAAACCTTGATCAAAAGAAAAGGAATTTCCGGGGGCTAAGGGAGAGGTGGGTTGATAAGGGGGAGAACCGTAGGTTCTCACACTTATTTCGATCCGGGCGGGCCCACTTCAAGCTTTTCTTTAAGAAAGAAAACCTTGATCAAAAGAAAGGATTTCCATAGGAAATTCTTAAGGATTCGGGGTTGATAAGGGCATGAAATGCCCTTATGGCGTTGAAAGGGGGAGAACCGTAGGTTCTCACACTTATTTCGATCCGGGCGGGCCCACCTTTCTTTTAGTAAAAGAAACGTGGACGAAGGAAAAATTGAATGAAAACCTACCTCACGACGCCAATCTTATGGACCTCGCAACCCCTTTCCCTGCATATATCCAGTAAGATCTTGTAGTCCGTTTCGGGGATAGAGATCAAGAAGTTATCTAGGTTTCTCGTCATCGGAAATGGGATTTCCCTTTCGAGTTCGAACTCCATGCCAGACTTTTCGGATATCTCATATAATGTTGAGATTAAACCGCCCTTCGTCACATCCTTTGCCGCGTGGATTTTTATTTTATTTAAAATTTCAAACCACGTCTCGAAGAGCTTCTTTGCCTTTGGAATCCTCTCCTCTTGAGAACCCCAGATCGGTTCTCCCAACAGGACCAGGAGATCCCCCTCCTCTGATGTGGAATCTCTGATCGGATTCTCGAGTATTAATTCACCAATAACCGTCAGACTGCATCTCGGCTCAACATCTTCAAATAATGTGTTTCCTCCCAGGATGGGAATCCGCATGGCCAGAGCCTGTCTCTTTAAACTCTCTGCCATATCCCTTATCTCCTCTTTAATTCCAATCAGGGTGTCCAATGCAAACAGGGGTCTTCCCCCCTTAACGACAACATCGGTGGTAGCATGAATTAGAGCCGATTTCATGACCAATCTCTTGCTATATGGGCCATCGACACTCACAAGTAATTTTTTATCCCCGAATCTAACGCACGTGGAATCATCCCAGTCCCTGATGCCCATTATTGGCTCTATAAGGTCGTCCATCTCAGAAAAATCCGAGTGAAGCCATTCCGTGGCTTTAACATATTTTTCAATCAGGCTCTTATGCTCAGACTTGATATTCATTTTTCTCTATTCGCTAAAATATATTTACATAAAGAAGTAAAATGGTCATGAGGAAAACATCTAGAATCCCCGGATTTTATAAATTAAGCGTGGATGAGAGAATCAAGAAGGTGCAGGAATTCTCCGGGCTGAGTGATGAGGATATAGAGGTACTCAGGAACGGATTTTCTCTAAGGCAGATGGATAGGATGATAGAGAATGTTATTGGTAAGGTAGAGATCCCTCTAGGTATTGCAACGAATTTCCTGATAAATGGAAGGGAATATCTGATTCCGATGGCAACCGAAGAGCCATCGGTTGTTGCGGCAGCCAGCAATGCCGCAAAGATTATAAGAGAGGGAGGTGGCTTTAAGACATCCAGCACCGAGCCGATCATGATCGGACAGATTCAACTGATCGCGAGGGATCCAGAAAACGCAAGGAAGGAAATTCTCGAGAACAAGGGGGAAATCCTTGAGATAGCAAACGACCAGGATCCGACCCTCGTTGCCCTGGGTGGAGGCGCGGAGGATCTCGATGTGAGGATTATAGAGACGGAGAGCGGTAAAATGGTAATAACTCACCTTTTTGTCAATGTTCGGGATGCGATGGGCGCAAATGCAGTCAATACAATGACGGAGGCCGTTGCGCCGTTCATCGAGAGGATTACCGGGGGAAGGGTGTATCTGAGAATTCTAACAAATCTCTCAACAGAAAGGACGGCAAGGGCCGAGTGTGTAATCCCTAAGGAGGTTATTGGAGAGGAAATAATTGATGGTATCCTAAAAGCATATGAATTTGCATCTTCGGACATATACAGGGCCGTAACCCATAATAAAGGGGTTATGAATGGGATAATAGCCCTTGCCCTCGCAACGGGAAACGATACCAGGGCCCTGGAGGCCGGGGCCCACGCCTACGCCACCATCAATGGGAGATATGCTCCCCTGACCAAGTGGGAGAAAAACAAGGATGGCGACCTGATTGGAAAAATTGAGCTTCCCATTGCAGTTGGAACAGTTGGAGGGGCAACGATGAATCCAACAGCCAGGGTTTCGTTAAAAATTCTCAATGTAAAGGGGGCCAGAGAACTGGCCGAGGTAATGGCTGCGGTAGGTCTGGCTCAGAATCTGGCCGCGCTGAAAGCACTGGTTAGTGAGGGGATCCAGAGGGGGCATATGTCATTGCATGCCAAAAATATAGCCATGATGGCGGGGGCAAAGAATGAAGAGATAGATAAGATTGCAGAGATACTCGTAAAGGAAAAGAATATCAGAATGGATAGAGCAAAGGAATTGATAAAAAAATTGAGAGAGTAAAAAATGACGAAATACAGAATTGCACTAATTCCGGGGGATGGGATAGGTCCCGAGGTAATTGCCGAGGGAAAGAAAGTCATCGATATAGTTTCCGAGATCGAAGACTTCCAGGTGGACTGGGTTGAATACCCTTTTTCTGCGGATCACTACCTTGAAACAGGGGAGCTATTGACCGAGGATTCATTAAAGGAGATGGAGAAGATGGATGCGATATACCTCGGTGCCCTCGGGGACCCAAGGGTAAAACCTGGCATCCTGGAGAAGGGCATCCTCCTCGCACTGAGATTCTATTTCGATCAATTCGTTAATCTGAGACCCGTAAGATTACTCAAAGGCGTTGAGTGCCCCTTAAGGGATAAAAAGCCAGAGGATATCGATTTCTCCGTAGTCCGGGAGAATACCGAGGATTTCTATGTCGGAGTAGGTGGGCACGCGGGGAAGGGGAAGAGTAAGGATGTGTTAGAGATAGAGAGAAACCTCTATAATGTAAGATTTAATCTCGACATAGAAGTAGACGGGGATGAAATTGCCTATCAGCTTGGGGTTTTGAGCAAAAAAGGGACCGAGAGGGTGATAAGATACGCATTCGAATTGGCGAAAAAGAAAAATAAAAACAGGGTTACATCGGTTGACAAAGCTAACGTTTTAACAGATATCTATGGCTTCTGGAGGGAGATCTTTAATGAAGTTGCGGGAGAATATCCGGAAATCGAGACAGAGTTCAATTTCGTCGATGCGATAACGATGTGGTTCATAAGGAAGCCAGAGTGGTATCAGATCATAGTAACACCGAACATGTTCGGTGACATTATAACGGATCTGGGGGCGATGATACAGGGTGGCCTGGGTCTAGCTCCTGGTGGTAATATAAATCCCTCTGGAGTCTCAATGTTCGAACCCATTCACGGCTCTGCCCCAAAATATAAAGGAAAGAATACTGCCAATCCAATAGCCACGATATGGGCCGGAGCCATGATGTTAGAGGAGCTTGGAGAGAAGAGGGCGGCAGATTTGGTTATAGAGGCTATTGAAGGGGTCCTGAGGGAGGGAAAGGTAAGGACCAGAGACCTCGGAGGAACTTCAAAGACAAGCGAGGTGGGGGATGCGATTGTGGGGAAATTGAAGGGTGAATGAGCAGATGGATGTAATTAGAAATTAGGAATAAAGAAAAATAAAGAGGAAGCAGAAACTAGAATGGAAAAATACACGTTATCGGCAGTAGTGAACCCGGAGGATGATGGTTTTGTTTCTTGGTGTCCCGAGTTGGATATTGCAAGTCAGGGTGATACCATCAAAGAGTCAGTTGAGAATCTAAAAGCTATAGAGCCCTACCTGGAAGATGAAGACACTGAACTCTCCGTAGAGCATCCATTAATAGTGGAAGTAAAACAGATTTAAATCTATTCTGAGACAAGCCGGTTTAACTGCGGAGGAGCTTATGAATCTACTCGAAGAATGACAAAATGACAACCAGAACATCGGCACCCGGGAAGGTCATCCTTCTGGGGGAACATGCAGCAGTATATGGAAACCCCGTCTTGGTCGCTACCGTAGATCTCAGGTGTTATGTCACGGTTAAGGAGAGGAAAGACGATCAGTACATCCTGAATAACCCCGCCGTAGATGTAAGTAATTTCGGTTTCAGATTTTCAGAAATTCGAAAATTAAAGAGGAGATGGAATCTTGCCCTCTCCTTAGAGGCTATAGAAAAGACGCAGAAATTTTTGGGAGAGAGAAGGGGTTTGGACATAAGCATAGAATCAAGGATTCCGGTCTCATCTGGCCTTGGTAGCTCGGCATCGATAGCATCGGCGTTAGTTCTCGGGATCTCGAGAGAGATGAATCACGATCTGAAGAAGAAGGAGATAGCAAAGCTCGCGTGGGATATTGAGCATCTGATTCATAAAAAATCGAGCGGTGTTGACCCCTTTTCCGTGACATATGGCGGGGTAATAAGGTACCAGAAGGGAAAATTAAAGAGATTGAGGATCAGAGAATATCCGGAGATAACGGTAGGCAATACGGAGATATCCTCGGATACCGGAAAAATCGTTGCGGATGTAATGAAACTGAAGGAGAATTTCCCCAAATTCTTTGATAAATATCTATCAGCTATGGTGGATATAGTCGACTACGGACAGAAATTCCTTGAACAGGGTAATTTAGAAAAATTTGGCGAGGTAATGAATATAAACCATGGACTGTTATCGGCGATAGGCGTGTCATCGCCAGAGCTTGACAAACTGGTATGGGCCGCAAGGAAAAACTCTCCGGGGGCCAAACTCTGTGGTGCCGGAAGGGGTGGAATAATGATCGCATTGGGTGATGCAAGCGGGGAGATAAGAAATGCTGGAGGGAGGGTAATCAAGACAAGGATTTCCGATGAGGGAGTCAGGGTAGAGAGATAGTCCATCCCGTCGGGTGACATCTTCGCTCCACTCGACGACACTCATCTGGTTATTACCTCACATCCGTCCTCTGTAACGATCATTGTGTGCTCGAACTGGCTTACCATACCCTTCCCCTTTTCGTGTAAAATTGGGTGCGCGTTCAAGATTTCATTTGAAACCAGGTCCCTCAAAATCAGACTCAATTTTATTGGATTGATCCTCTTACAGAACCACCTCTCGGCAAATGGCAGCTTTCTCCTCTTCTCTACCTCACTTAATAGCATCCTTGCCTCTCTCATTCTCGTTGGCTTTATCCTCTGCAGGGAGAAGATCTCTGCCTGCTTTGATTCGATAACCCTTCCATAGCCATCGGTCGCAAAGGGCTCTATAGCGAGAACCATCCCCTCTTTAATCTTCCATTTGTAGGGCACCTCTATATTTGGAATCGATATGCCTGCATGGAGATCGTACTGCTTTACCTCATGACCCGTTAGATTTTCGATAGGCTTAAAACCGGCATCCTTTAGCGTCTTTTGTACAGTTTTACCTATCTCAGAGACAGAGACGTTGGGTTTTACTAGGTCTATTGCCTTATCCAGCGCTTCTCTATTTGCACTTAACATCTTTTCATACCTGCCAGAGAGATCAATTGTATAAGCAGTATCTGCAATATAACCGTCAACGTGAACACCAAGGTCTATAGTGACAATATCGTTCTCACCTATAACTGATTCGTCATTGAATTTTGGGGTATAATGTGCAGTAATATCATTTATACAAATATTAACCGGAAATGCGATCCCTCCCCCGAGATCGGTGATCTTCTTTTCGATTTTTTCGGCGATATCAAACAACCTTGTGCCCTCCTTTATCAAATTCTTGCTCCAATCTCTAACCTCTACGGCAATTTTTCCAGCTTCCCTGTACGCTTTCAATTCTTTCTCTTCCATGTTTAATTAATAGGATTCATATATTTAAGATATGAAAAGGGCGATCTGGATCGAGCTAAAGAATGTGGTTGGTGCATTAAAGGATGTATCTGGAGTAATTGCGGGTCATGGAATTAATATAAGCTATATCGAAGAGGTTGGGGAAGGGGAAATAGTCCATTTATATCTCGAGATGGAGGGTGTAAATGATTTGAATAAATTGATCTCGGATCTAGATAACCTGGATGTTGTCATTTCTATAAAAACTGTTCCGACGTTCTATCATGTTTACGGAAAGAGGGTTATCATCATCGGTGGTGGGGCCCAGGTTGCGGAGGTTGCAAAGGGGGCGATTTCTGAGGCAGACAGGCACAATATAAGGGGGGAAAAGATCTCCGTGGATACTATCCCACTGGTCGGAGAGGAAGAGATCTCTGAGGCCGTCAGAGCGGTTGCCAGGTTACCGAGGGCAAAGATTCTGATACTGGCCGGGTCCTTAATGGGTGGAGATATAACCAGGGCGGTGAAAGAAATCCAGGAGGAAGGGATAAAGGTTGTTTCCTTGAACATGGCGGGTTCCGTCCCGGAGGTTGCAGATCTCGTGGTTTCTGATCCGATTCAGGCGGGGGTTATGGCGGTTATGGCTATCGCCAGTACCGCAAAATTCGACTTAGAGAAGCAGAAGGGCAAACGATACTGAATTCTTTCTAGAATAGAATGAAAATCCCATTTACAAAGATGCAGGGAACCGGAAATGACTTCGTCCTGATCGATGAATCTAAAAAAATTTTAATCCCAGAGGAAAACAAGCCCGAATTTGTCTCCAGGATATCTGATCGTCACTTTGGAATCGGCTCGGATGGTGTCATTTTTGTCCAGAGATCCAGGAAATATGATATAAGATTCTCGTTCTACAATCCAGATGGAACAAAAGCTGAGATGTGTGGCAACGGTATCAGGTGCTTTGCAAAATATATCTACGAAAATGGAATCTTGAGGAAAGAGAGGATAGAGATAGAGACATTGGCTGGTCTTATTGTGACTGAACTTCTCGTTGAATCTGGTAGAGTAAGAGAGGTAAGGGTGGACATGGGTGTTCCAAGATTGGAGAGGGGAGGGATTCCAGTCTCGGGAGATCCCAGGGAGAGATTTATAGATCAAGAGGTGGAAATCGATGGGAATCTTTACAGAATTACCGCAATTGGGATGGGCAATCCCCACGCCATCATATTCTCGGAAAATCTGGAGGATATCAATGTCAGAGAGATTGGAAAAAAGATAAGGTATCACACGGACCTGTTTCCCAATGGGACCAATGTTCATTTTGTTCAAAGAATTGATAATAATGAATTTAAGATCAGAAGCTATGAACGTGGGGTTGAGAATGAAACCCTCGCCTGTGGTACCGGGATATGCGCTTCGGCAGTTGCAGCGGTCCTGAACAAGATTGCAGACAAGGATAAACCCATTGAATTTCATGCCAGGGGGGGCAATCTAAGGGTCGAATTTAAAATAGTGAATGAAAGGATCGAAAGGATATTCCTGATAGGTCCGGCTGAAACCGTTTTTTCTGGGGAGATAGGATACTGAACACAAAGCTTTTAAATGAGAACTAAATAATGTATTACATGGACAAAAAATTCTTGACAGTTATTGCCGTAGGGCTTCTTCTATTGTTAACTGGTTGCATTGGTGAGGAAAGGCTTACAGCAGAACAGGTGAGGGACAGATCTCAGGAGGCTATGGAAAGTGTTGAGACATATGCCTTTGATATGGACATCTCGATGCTCATGAAGGGCGGCGGAGTGGGTATGATGGGTGTAAAAGAGATTACAATGACTATGTCGGGGAAGGGAAAAGTGGATGAGAAAAATAAAAAAATGCACACAGAAACGACGATGTCAATGTCAGGCATGACCATGGAGATGGAACAGTATATAATCGGCGATACACAGTATCTGAAGATACCCATGCTCGGATGGGTGAAGAATAGAACATCGGAGGATATCTGGGATGAAAAGAATTATGCCAATCTGGTGAAGGACATGGGGGTTGAACTCCTAGATGACGAAAAAGTGGACGGGAAGGATTGCTATGTATTGAGGATAAAACCGAAGGACATAAGTAAGATTTTTGAGGCGATTACCCAGCAGATGGGCAGTACATCGACCTTAACCGCGGAGGACCTAGAGAGTATCAAGGACATAGGATTTAAGGAGTGGATAGCGAAGGATACTTTTCTCGTTAGAAAGATGTTCGTGAACCTGCAGATGGAGAAGGACAATACAAAAATGAATATGAGCATGACAATGAGGTTTTACGATTACAATAAACCCATGGAGATTATACTGCCCGAGGAAGCGGAAAAGGCTATTGATATGGAATCCATGACAGGGGGCATGATTCCAGCAAAGTGATTGATTTTACTTTTTCACAAACATCTTCCTCAGCCTTGCCCCCACCTTCTCTATCAGTAGCTCTTTGTCTTCCTCTCGCATTCTGGTCAGATTGGGCAGGCCAGATTTATATTCATTTATCCATTCCCTTGCAAATTTATCTGTCTGGATATCTCTTAGAATCTCTTTCATATTCTCCCTGACCTCAGGGGTTATTATTCTCTTCCCCCTGGTTCTGCCCCCGTATTCGGCGGTATTGGAGACACAGCTCCACATATATTCGAGGCCGCCAGCCTGAATCAAATCCGTTATCAATTTTAACTCGTGCAGGGTTTCAAAATATGCGAGTTCTGGTTGATACCCATTCTCAACCAGTGTATCGAAGGATGCCTTTATTAATTCAGTTACCCCACCACAGAGGTCCACCTGTTCGCCAAATAGGTCCGTTTCTGTTTCCTCTGTAAAGGTCGTTTCCAGTACACCGGCCCTGGTCGCTCCAATAGCCTTTGCCAGTGCAAGTGCTATTTCCTTTGCCTTTTTAGTATAATCCTGTTCGATCGCTATCAGAGCGGGGGTTCCAAATCCGTCTAAAAATGTCTCTCTCACCAGAATACCGGGCCCCTTTGGAGCAACCATTATCACGTCAACAAAGTCTGGGGGCTCGATGCATTTAAACCTTATGTTGAAGCCGTGAGAGAACATCAATGCATTGCCATCATTCAAATTTTTTTCTATCTTTTTCTTGTAAACGTCTGCTTGAATCTCATCCGGAATCAGTATATGCACTATGTCGGCTTTTTCTGCAGCCTCCTCTATGGGCATGACATCGAATCCCTTTTCCTCTGCATCATCCCAGCCTCTACCCCTTCTCGATCCAATTATCACGTCCAAGCCAGAATCCCTCATGTTCTGTGCCTGCGCAGAGCCCTGATTTCCAAAACCTATGACAGCTATCGTCTTTCCTTTCAGAATATTTAAATTCGCATCATCATCATAATAAATCCTTGCCATCCAGATCACCCCATGTAATATTGCGATAAGATTAAAATAAATCAATCAACTATCTCAACCTTCCCCCAAGATCCATGAAAAATTTATTTATAATATTATTGGTATTTTTAACATCGAAATTTATTATCTCGACACTGAAGCAAACGCTCTTCTTGCCCTTTTCAATCTGCGGTCCGGAGTAAATGTCCCTGATCTTCACACTAAGGATCATCTCATCGAAATCCTCAAGCAGTTTGGAGAGAAATTCCTCATTCACATTCTTATCTAGGATTACGGAAAAATCTCTGGTAACGGTTCCAAATTTTTTCCTCTTGTATTCGATCCTCTCTTTGTCGCTCAGAACGCAGATATTTGATAACTTTAAAGCGTATTCCCTTCCGAACTCATCCAGGATAACTCTGTCGGGGGTTACCGATTTCACGGTGCCGAGGTGGATCTTTCCAGAATATATGTGCTTTAAACAGAGCTCCTTTCCAATGGAATTTCTCAGGTTGGATAATTCCGAAACTAAAGAAGAGATTGCCTTGTCCGATCTACCCATTGCCCTGTCAACATCGTCGAAGTGTCTGGCTGCGGATATCATTATCTCCTTAAACCTCTTCTCATCTTTTTTCTCTATTGTATTGCTGAGTTCATTTGCGGTCTCCAGGAATTTTTTATGTACCTCCCTTACCCTTGGATTTTGCATCTGGATTGACGAATAGAGCTCTGGATTTTGCCCAATGATCCTGCCGACCATATCCAGCATCAATTCATAGATCGGGGAGGAAAACTCTCTGGATCTCTTTATGTCAAAATTCAACTCCTCCAGGGTTTTTCCTATTGATATGTAAGCAAAGTGGGTCAATCCCTGGACAACTGCCATTATCTGATCATGTTCCTCTGGGGTTGATTCATAGATTCTTGCTTTATGTTTCTTGAGGATCTTTTTCAGCCACTTGAGCCATCTCTTAGCCCTGATCGGCGTTAAAATGAATACCTGACCCTCAATGCTACCAACCCTGTGGCTGAACACAGGATGGGTCCCTATAATCTCAACGCCCTTTTTGGAGTATCTCTCCATAAATCTACAGGGTTTCTCCTTGATGGATGTTACGTCCATCAAGAGGGCATTTTCCCTTACCTCCGGAGCTACCTCTTTAATAACCCTGATGGTCTCATCTATCGGCACAGAAATAATGACCACATCCGCTTTCCTCGCTGCGGCTTTATTGTCCTTTTCGTATGAAATGTTCAGTTTCCTTGCGACCCGTTCCCCCTTGAGCTCGTTGGGTCCAGTTATCACCACCCTGAAACCCTCTTCCGCAAAAAATTTAGCAAAGAACCTGCCCATCCCGCCATAGCCGCCGATTATTGCTATTGTTTTTGTCATCTTGGTTATTGTTGATTGAATCTACAGAGTGAATTTTCTTTTTCGTGCACGTTTTTCTTTTTAAAGAAAAAGGTGCTTGCGAAGAACCTGCCCATCCCGCCATAGCCGCCGATTATTGCTATTGTTTTTGTCATCACTCTCGGTTATATATTATCCCCAAATTAGAAAAACTATTTATTCTATTAATTCAAATTTATTATCAGTTATTTTAACTTAAATCTATCATAAAAATGGAGTTCATAGAGGACTGGGATGCCCTGAGATCCGTTATTGAGGGAAAAAAGAAGGTAGAAATCACTAAGAGAGAAAGAGAGGAGGGGGAAATCCCCAAGGAATTTATGATAAATAGAACGGATCTGGCAATTATTAAAACGCTTTTGAGGAAAGGGAAAAGCAGTTTAAGGGATTTAAGGGAGGATGCAGATAGATCCAGGGTTTCGATATATCTGTCCATAAAAAGACTGAAGAGACTTTCCTTAATAGATGGGAATCGATTAATCGAATTAAAGAAAAATCCCCTGGTTGATTCGATAGCCAATTTATTCAATGAAGATTTTAGCCTTGAGAAACTCCTGGGTGAACGCCTCCTGATCCTGCAATCTCTCATGGATTGGAAAGAGCCGGATCAGATAGCAGTGGAGTGTGGAATGTCCACCCCATCGGTTTATAGATACCTGAGGGAGTTGAGACCATTGATCAAGAAAAGTGGTAGGGCCTATAGGGTAGATGGGCATAAAAAAAGCCTGATCGAATTTTTAAAACTCGTAAAAAATCAGATTGAAATCGGTTCAAAGACATTCCGGGTATGGTCATCATCCGATGGAAAATTGTTGAAGACAATTGATGCAATTGATGGGTCCTTGACTGCATTTTCTCGTTTCCCGGAATTTGATGTTGATTACTCTTCGGATTATTTCTATTACTATGTTCCCAGAAAGGAACTCGATGTAGAGGAGATATTTATTCATTCCCTAAGGTTTGCCGAAGACGATAAAGACGATAGAATGCTTCCAAAGATCGTGGAGTTTTATATAAAAAATAACGATAAGCTGGATATCTTCAAAATAGATGAATTGGCACTAAGGTTTAATGTTGCCGATTTTTGGTTGGATCTACAGGCGCATATTGTGGGTACGAATCCTAAAAATGATGATCTGGAAGGGGATTTGCCTTATTATAGCTCCCCCGAGGATACCTTTCTCTCCAGGTCCCTATCCAATACACTGGGTGATATCCTAAGGTGCGAGGAGATAATGAAAAAAGAAGAGCTTGACTGGGAAATGCTGTTCCGTGAATATGTTCTCCGGCAGGGATATCCAGATTTTCGCTGGAATGCAATAATTAGCAGATTACAGATCCTGGAACAAAGAACTGGGATTAAAATACCGATCCTCAAGAAACTCTCAAACGTGTATCTTGAGAGGGCAATAGTAAAGGCCATAAAAGAACCAAAGAGCGTTAATGAATTGAGAACGGAATTAAATATTCCCGAGTATCGAATAAGAAATATATTGACCAGGATGGTTAAAACGGGATTTGTTCAGAAAATAGAGACTAAACCGCTAAAATTCGTTTCATCCATGCCTCCTGAGGAATGAGCCTGGTAATAAGCAAAGTTGATTATGCATTTATATCCCTATCCCCTCGCTTCTCACTCTCAAACCTTCGAAGAGCTATCCTTGGTACTGGAAGTAAGGCTATAAGCAGTATCCAGGGTTCCATATACCATTCAACATTTATACCTGTGAAATAGATCAATCCCGCGAGAAAAAAGGAGTAGATACTTATGATGAAGAAGCCAGTTCCCATCCATCTTGCCACATATATACTCTTTTCTGCCTTTGTCTTATCCTCGACTTCCTTTGCTATATGTCTTTTAAACAAAAACGTGAGGAGATAACCCCCTATAAGAAAGAATAGACCATCCGCCAAAAAGCTCCCCATCTGAGGATTTCTCCCTATCCTGTCCTTCTCATACATAAAGGACATAAAGGTCAGAAACATAGCTATAATCAGTACATAAAGCCACCATTTCTTTGAGAACATCTTAGCTCTGTATCTCTCTGGCAAGTCCAAAAGTTTACCAGCACCCGATATCCCCCATATGAAACTTACAACTAAGGCTATTAAAAATGCGAGAAATATGAAAACTAAGAATTGAAATATTAGTTTAACGATCATATTCCTATCACCTTTATCTCAGCGAAGGATTTTCCATATCTTATTAGATCTCTCTCCTAATATAGCATCAATGAGAGTCAATAGAGAGCTTTTGCTGGCATTTCTGCTCGGGATTCTCTTCGGGATAGTGCTGGGAGTTGGTGTATTGCATCTTGCGGAGAGCAGGGTATGTCCCCAGACATACTGCATTGATCGATCCTCGATAGTACCAATAACCGACAGGGGCTATTTCCCGGCCGTTCATGAGGCATTTCAGAGGGCCGAGAAATCCATTCACATAGCTGCTTTTGAGCTGAAATACTACACCAGATACCCAAAGAGCAAGGAGAATATCCTGATTAATGACTTGATAGATGCACACAACAGGGGGGTTGATGTTAAAGTCATCATGGACGAATATTCGAAAGAGAATAGTGCCTTTAACTACTTAAGGGAAAACGGTGTTCCTGTAAAATACGACGGGAGGGATGTAACAACCCACGCAAAATTGATCATAATCGATGGAAAAATTGTCATTCTAGGCTCGACGAACTTCAGCTACTACGGGCTGGAAAAGAATAAAGAGGTTGACGTAATTATTTTGGCTGAGCATATAGCAGATTACTTTGAGAGATATTTTCAAGAGATGTGGGAAAAAATTGAATTTTTATAAATTTACTTCCGAAGTACATAGTAACTTAAAAAGATTCGACGTAAATACTAAACAATACATGGAACATGTACAATGCAAAAGATAAAAGCAACACGTCTTGTATTTTGTTCGGTTTTGCTTCTGTTTTTCTATGTATATACTCAGAGTGAAATGGGCACCAGTTGCTGCCCTCCCTGTACAGATTCCGACGGGAAGGACAACTTTGATGTCTCCGGGTGGTGTAATGGGAGTAATGGGTATTTTGAAGACAAATGCAACGGAGATTATGCTGTTGATTATTACTGTCAATCTGGATGTGGTAATTGTGCCCCCACCTACAGGTATTGTGAATATGGCTGTTCCGATGGTGTGTGTAATCTGCAACCCACGACGACGAGTACGACGACAGTCAGACATGTTGCTAAAAAACGCACGTGGGGGGATAGAGGTGGTTTACCTCCAAATATTGCGAAACCCAAAAAGACGTGCTTTGATGGAATAAAGAATTGTCATGACGGGAGTTGTGAAGAAGGCATAGATTGTGGAGGGCCCTGCAAGCCATGTCTATCCTGCTTTGATGGAATTCAGAATCAGGGTGAAGAAGGCATAGATTGTGGAGGGCCCTGCAAACCATGTCCAACTACTCCCATAACAACAACTACAACCTCTACAACTACTACAACGATAGTACAGTATCCCACATGCTCGGATGGAATTCAGAATCAGGGTGAAGAAGGCATAGATTGTGGAGGGCCCTGTCCTCCCTGTAAAATAGAGCAACCAGACATAGTTGGAAATGTACTTAAATATACGGGAAGGGGAAGTTTACTGATATTTCCCATATTACTATTAATATTGGGTATCTACTACAGAGAGAAAAGAAGAGATCGAGAAGCAGAGAAGAAATATGGATATATCATAGATAGCATTTTGAAAGAAAGAGGCTTAACAGACTCTACTTAATCTCTCCATATTTGTACCTCTCCTGAGTACGATATCGCCAAGTAGAGGAGTTTTCATCTCGATAATGTTTCTCTTCTCGAGGAGCCTGCTCCACCTCCTCACCAAATATTCGTCCACATTCAATTTCTTCGCAGCCTCTTTCAATCCAATCTCTTCATTCTCATCTACCAGGTCTATCAGGCTATTGATCATCATCTTTATCTTTTCATCCTCAATATCCCCTTTTTTTGTGGATTCCTTTTTTTTCTTGTGTTCCTCTTTAAGCCTCTGCAGGTCTACCTCAACCTTTTCTAACTTCTTTTTTGGTACCTTCTTCTCTTCTTTTTTGATAGCCTTGATCTTATACCACTCATTCTCCAATTTTTTGATCTCTCTCCTTATTTTCTCCCTTTCGTCCCTTATCCTCTTCTCAGCCGCTTCAACATCCTTCATTCTCTCATCAATATTTTTCCTCTCCTCGTATATTCTTCCCAATTCCTCTATCTGTTTCTTTTTTATTTCCCTGATACGTGAGACCAATTTTGGGAGATTGGAAACCCCGGACCTCTTCATCTCCTCTATCTCTTTCAATTGCTTATTTATCATTTCTTGATCCCTTTCTATCTCTTTTTTTATTTTTTCTATTTTTTTCCATTCGGCATCGATCTCCTTTCTCTTCTCCTCAATCTCTACTCTGTCTTTATCTATTTTATTCCACACCTCTTCAATGTCTCTCCATTCCTTCTCCACCTCCCCCAGTTCCATTCCTATCCTCTCTCTTCTTTTCTCCACCTCCTCCATTTCTTTATCTCTCTCCATCACCTCCTCCGATAACCTCTTTTCCCTTTCCTTCTCCAACTCTCTTAGCATCTCCCTCCGCCTCTCCTGATGTTCCTTTTCTAGTTTTTTTTGCTTTTCTTCCCATCTGACCTCTGCCTCCTTAAGTCTCCTCCACCCATCCCTTATTTTATCCCTCTGTTTCCTAAGTGCCTCTCTCTCCTCCTCTATTTTCTCTCTTTCGATATCTAACATTCTCTTGAATCTCTCCTCCATCTTTCTCATCTCCTCCTCCATCTGTATTCTGTTCTCCTCATCTGCCCTTCTCTGTGCCTCCAGCTTTATCAAAATGTTTTTCACATTCTCTAAACCCTTTGTTACTCCCTCTATGTACTCATTGATGGGGGTCTCCTGGATAATTTCGTTGGTACCTGATTCCCTGGATATTGCCCTTTTGATATTCCTTACAACCTCCTGTATATTATCTGCCTTGGCTATAGATTCACTGAGTATTATTACACTGGCTCCCAAATCAACAGCATCAGCAGCCTTTTTCGTATCTGGATCTATTGCAACTGCTATTGGGGTAACAACAGAATTCGATATTCTCTCCAGGTCATCAAAGCTTATTAGTAGATAATCAATATCCATATCCTCCAATCTCTGCAAGCTGTCTGATGGCGATGTGATCCCCGTGAGATCCACCATTATCTCAACTCCGGCTTTTCTGCTCTCCTTTACGCATTTCTCTACTATATTCTCGGGGGCAGTGCCCGAGATCAATATAATGTCTGCGCCGGTATTCATCGCTGCTTCGAACTCAATTGGGTGACTTATAACATCCATGTCAACCACGATCCTCTTACCCGGAAAATTCTCCTTAATCCTCCTAACTGCCCGAAGCCCTTCACTCTTTATCAGTGGTGTTCCAACCTCTATCCAATCCACATAACCGGTAGCAACTGCCTCGTTTGCTATCCTCATTGCATCGTCCAGATCTACGAGATCCAGGGCAATCTGCAACACGGGTTCCATTGTCTCCTTCCATTAGATTTCGAGAACAGCAATTTGTATATTGTATTAAATATTTCTATTTTTATCGTATATACTTGGAATATATACCTAAATATATAGATATCAGATATATAAAATTAATTTACGATTACCTCCAATGCAGTGAAGACAGGGCCCCTTATATATATCTTTTTGTTTTTGGAGGTAATAAATCTCCTTACAATACTCCCTATCTTTATGTTTAAATCCGCCGGGGTTTTTGCCATCTTAATCTGCATGTAACCCCTTATCTTCCCATCCGGAGCGTATGAAACCACCGCTGCTGATGTCTCACCCATCGCCTTATCACCACCCATAATTAAATTCTCTACATTTGCCACAAAAAGATTCATGACGGCGTCAATATAGGAGAAGTCCACCTTGATTCCCCTCTCCTTCACACGAGTAAGCTCCTTGGCCAACTTTCCCACGTCTGATGGAACGCCATAGATATTGCCATCATAAACATAGACCTCATTCAAGGCTGCCGGACCGAGAAGCTTTGTATTCTTTTCCCGCTCAACAAGGTCTATGTCAACCTTTCTGCCCAAGAGCTTTCCGCTGTAGACGCGGAACCTGCACGGGGATCTCTCATCGGAGTATCGTTTAGCCTCCCTTACCAAGAGCTTGACAAGTTCCTTACCCTCCTCCGTCTTCGGTTTAATATTGATCTTCACCTGTCTGGCAATCTCCTCATCACTCAGCTCCAATGGCTTGTAAAATTGTGGGTAGAGTATCTCACGTATATCCTCTTTCCTGCTCCTTATCATCAGGATCCTCTCGAGACCAAAACCCAGATTAAATACGGGATGTCCTATATCATAATTTGAGAGCGATACCCTGGAATACATACCACAATCTGCTATCTCGAGATCATTGGAATAGATCTCGAATTCCGTATCTTTCTCATAGTAATTGGATGTTGCCTTCTTTCTCTCAAATCTTATGTTTCTGAACCCCAGATCTCCGAGGATCTTACCGCTTAATTTCTTTCCATCATCTATGTCGAATCTATCATCCATAACGACACATGATGCGCCGTAATGTACTCTCAAGTGCGTTGAATCGACCCTCTGCTCTCTTCTGAATCTGAGCCCAATCGAAAACAATCTGAGGGGTAATTCATGGGTATCCTGCATTGCTTGGAGCGTTGGAAACCAGGCGGCCGTCATGTGAGAACGCAGTGTTATCCTGCTTGGTATTGGCGTTATGGATCTAAACTCCGGGATCAGGTCTATAATCCTTAGAGCCTCATCCATACCTATCCCCAGCCTGTTAACCATCTCCTCTGCCAGATCATCGCCCTCCACAGAACCCTCTCTATATCCTCTTAAGATTTTTTTGAACTCATCAAAATCAAACCCCGGGTGGATATTCTCTATGGCAGCTATCTGTTTCTTTCCGAGACCGATATCTGGCCTCGGCAAACCGGCCAGATAATAGCATCTATCCAATATAACCGGGGCCTCTGAACCATATTGTTTATAGACATCGCCCTCTGGAATGAATATCTGGTTTTCGACCTCATCAAAACCCATATCTATAAAGACTTTTCTCACTTCCTGTATTATATCCTGAAGGGGATGAGTTTTTCCCTTCTTCCCCTTAGATTTCATCCTTTATTCCTATAAAATTACGGTTTGGAAATTAAATAATAGAATAGAAAAGATGAAACTTACAGACCTGGGTGAAAAGGAGATAATTAGAAGGCTGAGCGAGTTTCTGGATATAGGGGACGACGCAGCATGCATAAGGATTAGTGATGAATACCTCGTTTTAACTACAGATATGATCTACTCAGAGACCCATATCCTGCCAGTAATGAGTTGGGAACAGATAGGAAAATTTATCGTTACAGTAAATTTCAGCGATTTAGCGGCGATGGGTGCTAAACCTCTCGCATTTCTACTTGCCTATGGCGGCCCAGATGAAGAATTTGAAAATTTTCAGTCTATCATAAAATCGGCAGATAAACAGTGTAAAAAATATGGTGCAGAGTATGTTGGTGGGGATACAAAGTATGCAAACAAGTTAACGTTAGCGGGCACCGCAATTGGTCTCGCAAAAAAGCCAGTTCTGCGCTCGGGGGCCAAACCCGGTGATGTACTGGCCGTTACTGGAACGCTGGGATCTGCCGCAATGGCAACAGACCTCATAATCAGAAAATTAGAGTGCGATAAAAAAATTATAAAGAAGGCTCTTGAACCGGAGCCAAGGGTCGAGGAGGGCATTCTTTTAGGCAGGAGTGTATCCGCAATGACCGATATCTCAGACAGTCTTTCATTGAGCATCTATGACATAGCCGATAGAAGTAATGTGGGGGTTAGATTGGATATTGACAAGATACCGGTGGAAAAAACGGCCATTAAATTATCAGAGGATATGAATCTAAATCTGATGGACTATGCCCTGTACGGCGGCGGAGATTATGAGTTACTATTCACCGTATCGGAGGATAATCTCAGGGTAATCGAAAAAAACATAGAGGTAACAAGGATAGGAAGTATCACCGAGGAGAAAAATATACTCGGAATTGATTCCGGGAGAGAGTTCGTCATAAAGAGGAGGGGTTATGAACACTTTAGAAACTTAAGAAACAGAAACCAAAACGATTTTATAGTAGAATAGAGAATAGTTTTATACCATCCTGTATTAATAATTAAAATATTAGGAAATTAAAATAGAATAACGGTGATAAAAAATGAAAACATATGCTACCAGCATTCCCCGCCTGGATGAATTCCTAAATGGTGGTTTAAGACCCTATACAATTACAATCCTGTGGGCGTACCCCGGTATCGAAAATGCACCCTTTGCATATCAGGCTCTTATGGAAAGGCTCGAATCTGGAGATACCTGTATATATATAAACCAGTCAAAGATGTCCAGTGCAGTTGAGAATGAGATCGAGCATTATGGCTGGAGCATTAAACCCTACAAGGAGAATGAAAAATTTTTCTTCCTCGATGCATATAGTGATTTGATAAATGCTAGGTCTGAGGAAAGATTTTCTGTCAAGAATTCGAGAGATCCAAGAGAGATCACAAGGGCTCTAGATAATGTATTTGATTTTACTGGGCCCGGCCATAACCTTGTGATCTATGATTCATTATCTACAATGATAGACCATTGTGGTGATAACTCTATAGATGAGCTGAGGGAATGGAAAGAGATATTTAAAGAGAAGAATGCGACAGGTATTTTCTTATTTACCGAGTGGCCATATGATAAAAAGGTTTTAAATAAATTGAGGCTAATCTCTGACGCTATTGTACAACTAAAGGCGATAGAAGAAAAGGTTATCCTGAGGGAATTTTTCATTGTCTCTAAGGTTAATTGGAATGGAAAAACCAAGAAAGGCGTTTCTGTACCCTTTAAGATCGCAGCCCCAGGGGGGGTGAAGGTTTATATTCCAAAGATCTTGGTAACCGGTGCGTATAATTCCGGGAAAAGCTCTTTCGTCCATTCGGCCTCCACGAGAGCAGTTTCGGTAGATAGGGTGGGGACAACTATTGCGTTAGATCATGGACATGTGGATTATGCTGGTTTTTCAGTGGATCTATTTGGTACACCCGGCCAGGAAAGATTTGATCCAATTCTGGAGCTCCTTGGTGGTGAATCTCTGGGTGTTATAGCCATGGTAGATTCAACAAACCCTCAGAGCCTAATCCGGGTAAAGACGATGCTGGAGAAATCAAAGAGTGTTGGTTTACCCGTTGTGGTAGCTGCGAATAAAGCAGATTTCGAGGGTGCAATGGGTCCAGACGAAATTAGAGAAAAGATGAGTTTATCTGCTGAAATACCTATCATTCAAGTAACCGCGGAGGATCTCTCAAAGGTGAGGGAAGGTGAGCCAGCAAAATTGAAAGAAGATGAGGTCCATAAGGTTCTCGACGCATTATTTAATAAAATTGTTTAATTTAATGTATATATGAGGTGATGAAATGCCAAAATCAAAAAAAGAGGAACTTACAGATCTGTTGAAAGAACTTGAGAACGTTGGGGATATAGATGGTGCGGCTATAACAACCAGGGATGGTTTACTTGTTGCTTCTCAATTGCCCAGAGATGTTAATGCCGAAACCTTTGCAGCCATGTCGGCAACGATGTATGGTGCAGCAGAGACCGCGGTATCTGAACTAAGGAAGGGCACGGTTAAAAGGGTTATATCCGAGGCCGAGGACTGTAAACTGGTTGCTGTAGATGCTGGACCAACAGCGGCATTGGTTGCTTTAGTAAGGCCAGAGGCGAACCTAGGTCTAGTTCTTATGGAGATCATAAAGGTAGCAAATGCAACAAAGGAGTTGATGAAATAACATCAAAAATGGATTTGCCTAGGGGGAAACGCATCATATCCGAGAAGATAGCTAATCTTGAGGCGGTTTATAAGAAATTGCCTGAAGACTTTAGGGGAGTTATCCGTATTTTTATGAAGTTTGAAGGTAGGTTGCATAGAGGGGACATACTAATAGATGATGGGAATATCCTGGGTGTTTCTCTTGATGACCTGGATAGGAGTATAAGCTCGTATGGAGAAGGGGCCCTCGAGGAAATAAAAAATAAAGCATCTAAATCAATAGGCGATGTGGATGTCTATAAATTCGGCGAAATTGAGATGTCTCTTGCCATCGATTCAAACGAGAGGATATTGTTCAGGCACGTTATACCATTAGATCGCCTTTGGGTGGAGAAGGTAGTAGTCGAGGAAAAGAAGAGAAGGGAAGAGGAAGAGAGGAGGAAAAGGGAAGAGGAGGAAAAGAAGAGAAGGGAAGAGGAAGAGAGGAGGAAAAGGGAAGAGGAGGAAAAGAAGAGAAGGGAAGAGGAAGAGA
>Ga0190363_1000623_pt1 | contig 21058 bp, 23 predicted proteins | sample 48721867_MG_FD_161272 | JGI IMG/M metagenome (GOLD analysis project Ga0190363, IMG submission 161272) | Hydrothermal vent microbial mat bacterial communities from Southern Trench, Guaymas Basin, Mexico - 4872-18-6-7_MG | ecosystem: Environmental > Aquatic > Marine > Hydrothermal vents >... | reverse complement strand
TATCTCAGCCACAGCCACCCCGGTCTGAATCCCAGTGCCTATCATAGATCTGCCGATCGTGGGGCCTATGGCAGCACCGCTGACAACAGGCGCTTCAAAGGCTATGGCATCAGGAGAACTGGATACGGGCAAGTTGACGTGTGTCACAACCTGTGGCGCTTCAACCAGGTTATTGACCACCCTCGGGACGTTCGGATTTATCGGAGCCTGTATCTTTATCGGCTGATTGGAGAACTCCAAAACGGTCTGAGGGGTAACGCTTATCGTCTTGACCGCCAGCGCTGTGGTGATCCTCGGCGTTATCTTAACCTGCTGGACGGAGACCGTCTGTGTCAACGGAACGGTCGGCTTGACGACCTCTTTGACCACAGGCTTTCGCACCTGAGGTTTAGGTGGGTTCGTCGGCTTGAAGAAGGCGGCGTCGATCAACTGCTGGAACTTTTCGCTCTGGGTATAAACCATGTAGATACCCAGTACGAAAAGTGCGACACCGTGTATGACAAGCGAGATCATAAACGCCGTACTCGTACGGCCAAATATCTTCGCCATTTTCCCCTTCCTCCTTTTTGTGAAGTTTCAGAACTTAATGATAGCTCTACGGTTAAGCTAGCAAATACCATGCCAGGTAAAACCTGCCATTTTCACTATGTTTCTCACCCCCCTCACCTGAAGAAGTGCACGAAATGGGGCACTTTACCTGTAAAGTGCACGAAATGGGGCAGTTCGATCAGGAAGTTGTGGTTAAAACCTTGTCCAAGTTATCTATCAACTTTCTAGCGGTCTTTTCGAAATGTTCCTGATTGTCGTACAATTGGTCGGCGATGTTCAAAGCGGCGAGGATGGCAAGGTTCGCCGGGGAATCATAACCCGTCCTTGCCTTGATCTCCTTCATTATCTTGTCCACGAACTGCGCCACCTTACGCACCTTCGCCTCGTCCTCATCGCTTGCCCTAAGCGTATACTGTGCCCCATATATCTCGACCTTAATGGATTTTTTATCCATCCGTAACCCCCAAACTCCTCATCAAAGTTGCCTTCATCACCTCTACCGGTGGGGCGATACCGGTCCATATCTGAAAGGATATGGCTCCTTGAAAGACCAACATATCGATTCCCCCTGAGCAGCGCAACCCTCTCTCCTTAGCGGCCATAATTAGCTTCGTCTCCGGCGGAGTGTAAACCACATCATAGACTGTTAAGCCCGGATGCAGCCACTCCGGGCAGATCAACATCGGATCATCCGGTTTCATACCGACGGATGTGGCGTTGACCAACAGATCGCTTGAGGCCATCTCCTCAGCGAGATGTCTTCCCTCAAGCGGTATAGATTTAACCTCAACTTCATCGAAGTTCTCAGATATGAGCTCGGCCAATTCCTCCGCTCTTTCGATCGTTCTGTTAGCCACCGTTATTTTGCTCACTCCCCCCTTTGCCAACGCCACACATATCGCTCTAGAGGCTCCGCCGGCTCCCAAGACCAGAACCTTTCTGCCCCCCAAATCCCCCATTCCCATAACCCTAAGAGCCTCTATAAATCCCCTGCCATCCGTGTTATCGGCCAATACCTTTCCATCCCTAAAAGTTAATGTGTTGGCGGCTCCTATCAGACGGGCTTCCACATCAGCTTGATCGGCAAGCTCCAAAACCTCTCGTTTATGCGGGATGGTCACATTTATCCCCACAACTCCCAGCGATTTCAGCCCTTCTATAGCATCGCGCACCTTCCCCCTGGGAACCCGAAATGGAACATAGACGAAATCCAAATTCAACGCCTCAAACGCGGCATTATGCATCTGAGGCGAGTGGGAATGTTCCACAGGATCGCCTATAACTCCGACAACCTTGGTTTTACCGGTTATCCTTCTCATCCCTGCAAGTTACAATACCAGAAATCGAAGCAAAAGTCAATCTAAAATTTTCTGAACGGCCACCTCATCGCAGTTTGGAAACTTCGGACATCTGATACACTCGGACCAGATCTTATGCGGCAGCTCCTCCTTAGGTATCCTCTCGAATCCCAATCTTTCGAAGAACCCCGGCGAGTTCGTCAGGGCGAACACCTTTCTGATGCCTAATGATCTCGCGTCCTCGAGGCATACCTTCACCAGTTTTTTCCCCACGCCTTTCCCCTGATGCCGCTCGTCCACGGCCAAAGACCTTATCTCGGCGAGATCGATCCATGAGGGCTGAAGGGCACAACAGCCCACGATCTCGCCCCCGATCTCGCAGACAAAGAAGCTGCGTATATCCTCACAGATCTCGCTTAGAGGTCTAGGCAACATCGCCCCCTTAGCGGCGTAAAAGTTGACCAATCTGTGAATATGCCGTATATCCCTCATGGATGCCTTTCTGATCATTCCCTTGACTCCTCGACCTTCTTCAGCAGCTTTTGCCACCTCTCATCCACCTGCTTCTGAATTAGTTCGATCTCCTCGTCGGAGAGATGTCTGAACCTGCCTTGTGCCATCAGATACTCCCTGACGGGGATCACCTTTTTGGGATTGACCGTGATCCTATATATTCCATCTTCAACCTCATAAAGCGGAAATGCTCTGCTCTGCACGGCCAGCCTTGCGATCTTAACCGTCATATTGGAGGGGAATCTCCAGCCGGGAGGACATGGGGATATGACATGAATGAACTTCGTGCCGGTCTTACCTTTTGCCTTGCGCATCTTCCTTATGAAATCCTCCGGATATGCCACTGAAGCGGTGGCGACATAGGGTATCTCATGGGCCACCATTATATCGATGATGTTCTTTTTGGGCCTGCTCTTGTAATTATCGGCCGGGGTGGTAGTGGTCCACGCTCCATATGGTGTTGCGGAGCTACGTTGGATGCCTGTGTTCATATATGCCTCGTTGTCATAACACACGTATATGAGGTTGTCCCCTCTCTCCGCAGCTCCTGAAAGCGCCTGGATTCCGATGTCGAACGTCCCACCATCTCCGGCCCAAGCCATCACGGTGATATCCCCTCTCCCCTTAGCCTTAAACGCCGCACTTATACCTGCCCCGGCCGAAGCGGCTGTCTCAAAGGCCGTGTGAAAGAGCGGAACCTTGAGGGAGGTGTAAGGATACTCTCCCTCAAGGACCGTCCAGCAACAGGCCGGTATGGTGACGACGGTTTTTGGTCCTAAAGCTTTAAGCGCATATCTCATCGCCAGCGTGCCGGCACACCCCTGACACGCCTTGTGACCGGAACACATAAGCTCCTCGGAAGGAATTGTCATTCGCATAACCTCACCTCAAAAGCCCAACCCTTTGAGATCCCAGTTGAACTCCTCTGCTCCACCGTCGATCGTCCGTCGTATCGCCCTCTCGATCTCCTCCGGCGGCACATCCATGCCTCCTATGCCCATCAGAAAGCTGTAGACCTGGGGCCTTGGCTCAATCGAATAAAGAACCGCTTTGACCTCTGAGGATATCGCCCCCTCAAACCCGAAGGAGAGGTTCCTATCTATCACACATATCTTCCGAACCTTTCCCGCTACCTTTCTGATCTCCTCCAGGGGAAACGGCCTGAACCATCTTATCCTCAGAAGCCCCACCTTCTCCCCTTCATCGCGCATGGCGTCTATAACGTCCTTAGCTGTGCTGGCGATGGTCGATGTGGAGATGAGCAGAACCTCAGCGTCATCGCACCTATATGGATCGACTATATCGTAATACCTTCCGAATCTCCTACCGTATTCGGCGCCGGTCTCCTTTATAAGCCTTTTGGCCCGTTGCATGGCAAGGTGAAGGTTATACCTCATCCTGGCGTAGTTTTCCGGCACAGCCATGGCACCATATGAGAACGGATTTTCGGGATCCAGCTTGTCCTCGGGATCGTATTCCGGGAGGAATTTATCCACCTCATCCTGATCGGGGAACTCAACCGGCTCGGCGGTATGAGAGAGATAAAATCCGTCTAGGTTCACCATAACGGGCAACCTGACGCTTTCGGCCACCCTAAAGGCCTGGATGATGGAATCCATCACCTCCTGATTGCTTTCGCAGTAGATCTGCATCCAGCCGGTATCCCTCTGCGAGATGCTGTCGTTATGATCGCACCAGATGTTCCAAGGAGGTGCCATCGCTCGGTTGACATTGGCCATAACGATAGGCAGTCTCGCCCCCGCTGCCCAATGCAACAGCTCATGCATCAGTGCAAGCCCCTGGGATGAGGTGGCGGTGAAGGCCCTGGCGCCCGCCGCTGAGGCTCCTATGCAGGCGGCCATGGCGGAGTGCTCCGATTCCACCTTTATGAACTCGGCCTTCAGTTCCCCTCGAGCGATTATCTCGGAGAGCTTCTCGACGATCTGTGTCTGGGGGGTTATGGGATATGCGGCTACAACCTCAACTCTGGCCAACTTCGCCGCATAGGCAGCCGTGTGGTTTCCGGTCAAAACCATCCTCATTTCTCTTCCCTCACCATCTCTATGGCGTCAAACGGACATTCCTCGGCACAGATACCGCATCCCTTACAGTAATCGAGGTTTATCTTCGGCTTCTCCCCCGGCTCAATGCAGGCATCAGGACAGAACTTCCAACAGATAAGACACCCTGTGCACTTCCTCTCATCTATCACCGGCCTTGATGATCTCCAGCTTCCCGTCTTGTTGATCAACATCGAGCCGGTGGATTTAGGTATGATTATCTTCATCTCGTTCATCCTTTCCCCTTCATCCATTCGGCGACCTCATAGGCCCTACGGGCTGCATCGACGTTCTGATCCGGTTTAGATGGTGAAAGCTCATATATGGCCTTAAACAGAGCTTCGATGCCAACCTCATCTGAGAAGGCGGCATACGCGCCCAAAATAGTGGTGTTAACTATCGGCGCTATAGGAGTTCCAAGGCCGTGCTCTATGGCTATCGAATCGGCATCTATCGTGTAGACCCTGAATCTCGAATCAAATCCCAACTCCTCCGCCGACATATCTGAGTTAACCACTATCAATCCCCCATCCTTTAGCCCCCTGGTTACGTCCACCCCACCTATCAGACCGGTGTCCAGGATGATAATGTGGTCGGGGTGGTAGATCCGTGAGTGAACCCTTATAGGTCTATCATCCAGTCTGGTGTAGGCTTCCACCGGAGCGCCTCTTCTTTCGGCGCCTATGAAGATGAAGGATTGACAATATCTGCCGTCGATAAAGGCGGCTTGAGCGAGCATAAGCGAAGCGGTAAGCGCTCCCTGTCCTCCCCGCCCGTGAAATCTGATCTCTCTCATCCTTCGCTCTCCTCCGATCTCTTTCCGCCGTCCTCCGCCCTCTCCCCCCATTTCAATTTGGATCTGAGAACTTCATAGTAACCCCTTCGTGCCGAACGGATCAGCTTGAGTCTTTTATCCGATTTACACACCCTGACGGAGCTATGAGGTCCGAATTTATGTGTTTCTCTTCCGTCGATTATCACCGACGCCGATCCACCCCGTGAGGGGAAACGCACGGTGATCACCGAGTCGGGTTTCGCGACGAAAGGCCGGATCGTAAGGGCGTGCGGACAGATGGGACAAAGTAGGATGGCATCGAGGTTGGGATGCAGAATTGGCCCGCCGGCCGATAGCGAATAGGCCGTTGAACCGCTCGGTGTGGCGATGATCAGCCCATCTGCGGGATAGGTCGCCAGACGTTCACCATCTATGAAGGCATCCAAGTGAATCATCCTGGCGAATCCTTTGATCACCACCTCGTTAAGCGCCAATGAGGAAAAGACCATCTCATCTCCTTCCAGAACCTCCACTTTCAGCAACATCCTCTCATCCAGGCTAAATCTGCCTGACATCAGATCTTCCAATGCCTCCTCAATCTCATCCCGCTTGATCTCGGTCATGAAACCCAACCCCCCGAGGTTGACGGCCAGGATCGGAATCCTATCGAACCCCGGTAGCCTTACTAAATTGAGGATCGTTCCATCCCCTCCCAGGGCGATCAACGCCTCGCTTTCCAGCGCTATTCGATCGCCCGGGAGGATGAAGATGGACTCTTCGACCTCCCATCTTGAGAGAAGCTCATCAGGTAGCAAAGGTATTGCGTCGTGCATCAGCAGCCATCGGGCCGTTTGCAGGGCCACCTCTCCCGCTTCGGGTTTGGTCGGATTTGGAAGAATTCCTATCCTTTTCATCGATCACCTAAAGGTTTTTCAGCGCCATATCGGCGCCGAAGGTCAAGATGCTCACCACCACCCCAGCTATCATCACACCGGCTATCACCGCCGGCAAAGCGTATTTAAACCTTATCCCGAAGAGAAAAGCTGCTATGCATCCCGTCCACGCCCCCGTTACCGGAAGGGGGATCGCCACGAAGAGCGAGAGGCCCACAGCGCCATATCTCTCAACCGATTTGCTTCGACGTCTCGTTCGAGCGAAGAGCCACTTGAAAAATCTCTCGGCCATACTCGATCTTCCCATCAGCCAGCTTGATACCGGATCAAGCCACAGAAGCAGGAAAAAAGCGGGAACGATGTTACCCGCAACGCTCAGAGCGTATACCTGCCATAAGGGCATGTCGAAGATCAGCTTCAACGGTATGGCCCCTCTCAGTTCGAACACCGGCGTCATGGCGAACAGAAAAACGACCAGCCACGGGGGTATTCCGTGCTGGCTGAGCCAGCTTGCAAGTTCCGTTCTCACCTCGTCCCTCTTTCGTCAAGCGCTTTCATGAACTCGTCGATCGAGCCGCATAGGATCGCATGACGATGTAACGCTCGAAGCCTCCCCTCATCCTCTATATCGCTTATCCTTTCCCGTATGATTTGAGGAACGTCATGAAATCGTATCCTCAGCGCTTCCTCTATTCCCCGTCTTATGCCTTCCCTAATGCCCTTCCTCATCCCTTCTCTCATCCCTTCTCTCATCCCTTCTCTCATCCCTTCTCTCATTCCCTCTCTCATTCCCTCTCTCATTCCCTCTCTCATTCCCTCTTTTACTCCTTCAGCGTATCCCTCGCTTTTTATAAGGTCATAGATAGGTGATTCGATCATTATATCCCTCCTTCTCTCCAGAAGCTTCGAGGCTATTTCCTCGTTTTTCATTCCCGCTAGGATCGTCAATGCCGTCAACAGATCTGCCTTCGTTAAACTGTCCAGATCGCTTTCATAGATTTTCTCCTCAGCCCTTATAATCTCCTCACAGCTTGAATCCATCACCCCTACAAATGGATAGAGCTTCACATCACCTGTTTCGAGCAGCTCCTCACCTTTTATCTGCCACATCCTTACCAGCTTAAACCTGAAACTGATGAAATCATCGGAGTATGAGTCAACAGCCCGCGTGCTTTTCCTGAACAGGATCACAACCGGCATTACGGGCAATTGATATCTTCTCATGAATCTAACAGTATACTCTAGAACGCGAAGCGGCAGATCCTCAACCCATCTTGTTTGAAACTCTATAAGGACGATAACTTCTCCGCCCGACTTCTGCCTGACGAGCACGGGAAAATCGCTTGAGCGCAAGCTGACCGTCTCCTGGGGCAGCCCCTCCAACAATTGGATCTCCTCGATCTCCAGACCGGCGAACCACGAGACGATCGATTCCCTTCCTATCTCCACCAGCCTTTTTGAAACGGCATCGTATTTCATAATTCCCTCGAAACCTTAAACTCCCACCTCTCCAATCTCTCCATCTCAGCGTAATTCGTCAGATCGAGCTGAAGGGGCGTTATCGATATGTATCCATTTCGGACGGCATATATGTCCGTATCCTCAGCCCCGTCCGTCTCAGCTCTGTCTCCGCCGATCCAGTAGTAAATATTACCTCGCGGGTCAACCCTTTTGACCACCTTAGTGTCATATGGCGCTCTATCCTGTCTGGTGATCCTGAACCCCTTGATCTCATCCAGCGGGAGATTTGGTACGTTCACGTTCAGGAGCGTCCCCTCGCTCAATCCATTCCGCAGTATGGCCTTTGAGAGAGACAGGGCGGCTCTAGCTGCCGTTTCGAAATGCACCTCTTCGATCACATATCTTTCCTTCTCGCCGAGCACTAATGAGATGGCTACTGATGGGATGCCCAGGAATGTCCCCTTGATCGCGGCGGCGATCGTTCCCGAAAAGAGCACATCGTGTCCGAGGTTCTGTCCTCTGTTCACGCCTGAGACCAACAGGGAGGGTCTTTCTGGAAGAAGCCCGCCGACGCCCAAATCAACACAATCGACAGGCGTGCCATCCACGGCGAAGGTCCTCTCTCCTATCCGTCGCGCCCTGAGAGGGCGGTGAAGGGTGATGGCCATTCCGACGGCGCTTCTCTCGCGGTCAGGCGCAACGACGAAGACTTCATCTATCCCTTCGAGCGATTTAACCAGACTCCAAAGTCCCTGTGAATTTACGCCATCGTCGTTCGTCACGAGAATCATCTTTCCCTGAGACTCCTAAAAAGCAACAGGGTGAAAAGCTTCATCTCAACCAGTGGGTCGACGTTGCTTTTCGCACCGTTGTAGATCGTCCTTATGGGAATCGAAACTATTTTATAGCCCAGCCTTCCGGCCTTTATCAGAAGCTCCGACTCGGTCTCATATCTGCAGGTCTCCAGGCTGACCCTCTCGAGGACCTCGGACCTTATAAGCCGATAACCACATTGGAAATCCGGCACTTTCTGCCCCGAAAGCCACGATCCAACCGCTGAGACCAGCCTGTTATTGAGTCTTCTGTGCAGCGGCATTCTACATCGATCGATCTCCCTCGCCCCCAGGACTATATCCACGTCTCCCTCGCTGAATCTGGCTATAAATCGGGGGATATCGGCCGGATCGTGTTGACCGTCACTATCCATCGTTATAATCGAATCGTAGCCGCTCCTAAGCGCATAGCTGAAACCTGTTCTCAGTGCCATGCCCTTACCCATATTCCTGCGATGTCCTATCACGTGAGCCCCTGCCTCGGAAGCGATCTCCGCCGTCTCATCGTCCGATCCATCGTCCACGACGATCAAATCGGCTATCAGATTCCCGAATTTAGAGAATATCTCATCGATCAACCGGCCGATATATTTTGATTCGTTATATGCCGGTATAACGATGCAGGGTTTGGTCATTCAGATCGTTTCCTACCTATGAACTCAAGGAACTTATTCAGGTTTTTAACGGCACAGAATTCGCCACACATCGAGCAGACATCCGACTCGCCTGAGGGCTTACTAGCTCGGATTCTCCGTGCCATCTCAGGATCGATGGCCAGCTCTATCTGTCTTTTCCAATCCAGCCTTTTACGCGCTTTGGCCATCTCCAGATCCCAATCCAGCGCCCCTTTGATCCCTTTGGCTATATCGGCCACATGTGCGGCTATCCTGGCTGCAATCACCCCCTGTCTGACATCATCGGCGTCAGGGAGTCCCAGATGCTCGGAGGGGGTGACATAACAGAGGAAATCGGCCCCCGCTGCCGCCGCTAAAGCGCCGCCTATGGCGGAGACCAGGTGATCGTATCCGGGGGCGACATCGGTTACGACTGGCCCCAGGACATAGAAGGGAGCGTTGTTGCAAAGCCTCTTCTCCATCAACACGTTGGCCTCAACCTCGTCGAGCGGCAGATGGCCTGGTCCCTCTATCATCACCTGAACGCCCGCCTCAAAAGCCTTCCTCTGAAGCTCTCCCAGAACTATAAGCTCCTCCACCTGAGCCCTGTCAGTGGCGTCGGCCAGGCACCCGGGACGCATTCCGTCGCCGAGGCTGAGCGTGACATCATATCGTCTTGCGATTTGGATCAATCTATCGAAATGCTCATAGAGCGGATTTTCAGCATCATTTTGTAACATCCATCCGACGATGAAAGATCCGCCTCGGCTCACCACGTCCATTACCCTTCCGCCCTCGATCAATCTATCGAGGGCCGAGCGGGTAAGGCCACAATGCACCGTTATGAAATCCATCCCGTCGGCGCAATGCCTCTCGATGACTGAGAAGAGATCCTCTGCCCTCATATCCCGCAAGGGTCTGCCGCTCCTTGTAACCTCAACCGCTGCTTGATATATTGGAACCGAGCCGACCGGTATCGTGCTCTCCCTTAAAATTGCCCTCCTTATCCGATCTAGGTCACCGCCTGTGCTGAGATCCATAACCGTGTTCGCCCCGGCATCGATAGCAACTTTGAGTTTCTTCATTTCGTTCTCCAGGCTGGGAAAATCGGGCGACGTGCCGATGTTGGCGTTGACCTTCGTGCGCAATCCTCTACCTATGCCACAGGGTTTGATATGGGTATGTTTGATGTTGCGAGGGACAACGACCTCTCCTCTGGCAACCCGATCGGCAAGCTCATGCCTGTCTATCCCCTCCTCATCAGCTACCATCTTAATCTGAGGAGGAATCTCCCCTGCCCTTACCTGATCTATCAGCGTCTTTACGCTTATTTCGGACATGTGAGGATCACTCCCGTAAGGGTACTTTGGAAAATCGCTTAGGAGATTATACCACAGGCATACATAATAGGCAAGGAGACGCTTGCGCTTAGCCGGATGGAAATGTATACTAATAGTGTCCCCCTTCCGCGAGGGCTTTCATCGATTTCTCCGTTATCAGGCGGGTCCTACCTAACGGAAGTGCGATGTATGAGCTCTAAGGACAGGACGTTTAGCCGAAGCTCTGGTGCTAAACGTGGCATATAGATAGATCACTGCTGGTTTTTTCGGAGGTTATTTAACCATCCTCAGCGGATCGGCGCGCGTGCGTCGAAAAAACACTCAACGGAGGTGTTAAGTAATGTTGATCTCCATCCTACATCTATCATCGTCATTCTACATCCAGAGGCGAATGAGGCTGCATGAGTTCGCTCAAAGGTTCTGGCAGGATATCCGACGTGAGATCAACCCCCCGCCTAAGTCGCTCACCATCGAGGTAAATCCAGCCCTGAAGACGCATTACAGGAGGGAGTATCGGACCTATCTCGTAACGCTGCAGCTAGGGACTTCCGTGACCGACTTGATAACCCAGACGTTCATATCGGGGCCTTCATACGGAGGATACATGGGGGCGAGCTCATACGTTCAGGCTATCCAGGCGAAGGAAGCGCTAAAACAGGAGGCAGAGGCGATGGCGCGCCTAGCAGAAGCGACCGCCCAGGAAGCTCAGATGGAGACGGTTAACCCGCAACAGGGTATGACCCAGATGCAGAAGAACCTGTTGGAAGGGCAGAAGCGACGTGATCTAGCCGAGGCTCAGCAGCTTCAACAACAGGCGGAAGCTGCAGCGGAGGCCGCTCAAAAGCTTGAGGAGAAGGTTCAGGAAACGGCCGCGGATCAGATCGCCTCAGTGGAGGAAAGAACGCTGACAGGACCGGGAACACAGCCCGCTCAGCCTGCCCAGACGCCACAACAGCAATCGGCTCAAACCCCTCAGGCGCCACCAGCGCCCGCTGAGCAGCCTAACCCCTCCGCCACGGCGGAGGTCAAGGCAACTGAGCAGGAGGAACGGCGGAGCGACATAGCGGAGCTGAGAGCCGTCAGGAGAATCCTCAGGAACTATCATCTCAGGATAGCCAGGGGGCCCGATCTGGAAAACGACGTCATGGGTGATAAGATCGTCTTCGAAGTTTGGGCCGATTCGTTCGCCACCAGGGGAATAAACCCCCATATGCGGCCGATCATCGTGCCGAGCTTCTGAAAAACCTCGTGTGGAGTGCAATGACCAAGTCATTGCACTCCATATTTTAAAGCAGGCTCACATACCATCTCCATAATTCCTCGCCATAGAGCATAGAGATGACAGCTCCCGCCGATAGAAACGGCCCATATGGTATGGCGCTTTTCAACCCGACCCTCCGGATCAACATATATCCTCCGCCTACCACTGATCCCATCACGGCCGAGAGGAGGATCACGAGGATCACATGTGGGTAGAACCCCATAAACGCCCCTATCATCGCCGTAAGCTTCACATCCCCCATTCCCATCGCCTCGCGCCTAAATATCAGCGATCCGACCAAGCTCATGAGCAATATGACACCTCCCCCGATGACGAGGCCAACGGCACGATTGACTATCATCGAAGGGCGATGATAAAACAGCGTTAAAATGGCAGCAAACGTGAGACCCAACCCCATCCCGGGCAGAGTTATCTTGTTTGGGATGATATAGTGTGATAGATCTATGAAGGAGATGGCGATCAGCATGGCGGAGAGGAGACAGTATCCGATGAACTCCACTGTGAGCCCATACCTTCTGAGCAGGAGCGAAAAGATAACGGCCGTCAGAAGCTCCACCAGGGGATATCTAATCGATATGGGTTCCTTACAATACCTGCACCGACCTCTCAAGATCAGAAAGCTGAGGAGGGGAATATTATCATACCAGCGGATCGTCCGGCCGCAACTCGGGCAAAATGAGCGGAGCGGTTTGACCACGGATAACCCTTTTGGGATTCGGTAGATACAGACGTTGAGAAAGCTACCTACCGCCAGGCCAAGGATGAAAACGGCAATGTTCGTCACCACAGGTTGGCATCCTCCTTTATAACTTCGCTTATCTCGGCTATTCCGCCGAATCTGTATTTTCGAGGAGCGGTTTCATCATCCTTTGATATCCCCACCTTAAACCTCCTCAGATCCAACACATATTGGCCGCCCCATGGGTTGCGCGGTATAGCTCTCAGAAAGGGCAAGTTCCACTCCTCACTCTGTTTGGTCTTAACCAGCTCATCCAGCGATTTGGGAAACCTACCGAACCTCCTGTGGAACCTCTCACATGCTCCGGCGATTAATTGGACGTCGTGGATGGCGTGTCTGACCTTTCTCTCCTCGATGAGCTTAGGGCCGGCCAGAGCGGCTATTACAGCGGCAATCGCCACCAGAGCTATAAGCTCTAGCAATGTTATCCCTTTCATGCTATGAAGCCCAGAATTTGTCATATATCTCCCTCAGATCGGCCTTTAATCCGTTGAGCTCATCCCGCGACACCTCTTTGCCCTCCAGCATGCGCATGAACAACATCCCCTCCAGCTTGCAGATCCGGTCATGTATCGGGAAGAGCTCCCTTTCGAGGAAATAAGTATACTCCACCAGATGAAACGGGCCGATCGCCTCCATCTGGCCGTTGGAATATCGCTGACAGGCAACGGATCTGCGATCGGAGATGGCTTCAAGCACCGATTCTATTGACAACTCTTCGGCGAAGACCACACTCCAGTATCGCCCATATGTGTGATTTTCGGCCCTGTGGGTGTCGGAATTTCCTATGATAGGAGGGCATACCCCGCGTGAGAGCTCATCCTGATATCTAGCCACTGAAAGGATATTGTCCTCGAAGCTGACATCACCAAGCAGCTCTATGGCGTCATATAACCTATCGCTTAGCAATTGCTCATATACAAGCCTATCCAGATGGAATCTCCTTGATGCGACCCAATATGGATGGGCGATGACGGCGAATCCACCCAGCTCTCTGATCTTTTTCACAACCCACACCGCGTGGGCATAACGTTGAGGTGATAGCCCCTTCACCAGCTCACGTTCCTTCAGCTTCCTGGATATAGCGTTGACCTCACGATCATAGGATTCAAGCTCGTCTCTGTATTTCGCCACCCATCCGGAGGCGTTGATGGAGAGGAAATGGCCGCATGATTCCCTCGCCGATACCTCCTCACCTGGGATAAGCAACATGTCCAGCCCTATCCTCTCGGCTTCCCTAATCGCCTCCAGGGATGGTTCGTATTTATCATGATCGGTTATCGCTATAAAATCCAACCCCAATCTTTTCCCCGTGACGGCCATATAGATAGGAGATTGTCTGCCATCGGAGTAAAACGTGTGGATATGCATATCGCCCTTGAACGGTTTAAATCCACATAGCTCCCTCCCAAGTGCGAAGAGGTGTTCGGAGAGAATCGATCGGGATGAGTCGGGTGAGAAAAGATCAAATTGATACTCGCCCGCAGTTTTAAATTCAGACGAGAAGGTTAAAATCCCTTCATCGTTCGGCCTGATCTGAAACTCTGTCTCTTCCGATTTGTCAACCTTTGAGAAAAGCCTTATCGTATAGGTCTTTTCAGGATCAAATCGGTTTTCCGGGAAAACCCCCTGAATCGAGATCTCAGTCTCACTTCCCTGTGGAACGATCTTAGGGCTTACCTCATAGCTGAACTCCATCCCGTTCTCCTTTCCGGATCGGTCGCTTTAGATTCAAGGAGAATTTTACATTATCGGCGCCCCGATGTCCATAAGCGATTGACACACTTACGTTTGACATTATATCCCAAAGTTTGGTATCCTTTTGCAATGTGTAAAGCTTGGAGGGTGAATCAGCTGTGGATGTGATTATTCAGGATAGAAACAAGTTGCCGGTGCTGGATGAATGTGATGTAGTGGTTGTAGGCGGAGGCCTTTCAGGAGTTGCCGCCGCTGTGACCACGGCGAGGAAAGGAATGGATACGATCTTGATCGCCGAGAGAAGTTACCTCGGCAAAGAGGTGGTCTCATCCCGTTCCTGTATCCTGGACCAAACCGATAAAGCCCTCTCGCCGGCGATAAAGGAGGAAATAATCGGAATGCTACAGGAGGCGGGGGGGTATAAAAAGGATAAAATCGATGTCTCGATACTGCAACTTACCTTGGATAGGCTCCTTCAAGGATCCTCCGCTAGGGTCTACTTCCTCTCCCGGGTGAGCGGGACGATCGTCGAGGACGGAGCCGTTAAAGGAGTTATAATCGCCAATAAATCCGGGAGACAAGTTATCCTATGTGATCTGGTGGTCGACGCCTCAGATGGGGCCATGGTCGCTCGTTCGGCAGGCGTTCGATTCCAGAGTGAGGATGAGTTCGTAACCCTCAGAAGCTCCTTTGTGGTCAACAACTCGGCATTGGAAACACCCGTCGTCGTTAGGGTTCCTCCTGAGATGGGGCTTGCGGACGATCGTGTCTATATTAATCCGACCCTCTGGAGCGGTGAGCTGATCGTCACCTTCTACCTTTATGGCAGGTACAACCCCACAGACCCCAGATTCTTCTCCGCCGCCAGCTTCAACTCGATGAGGAAGGTCTTCGAGATCATGAACTACCTGAAGGGGAACGTGCCCGGATTTGAAAACGCCATGCTCACAGGGACCAGCGATGAGCCGTTGTTCCTTAACGGCCCTAGGATTGTCGGCCAGGATACCGTGACTTTCCAGAATGCCATAACTGAGCACATCGTTCCCCCAGGGGTGGGATGTGCCGTAACCTATATGGAGGACATGAACGAGGAGACGGCGCTGTTTTACATACCATACGGATGTCTCAGGCCTCGCGGGCTTAGAGGTATATTGGTCTGTAGTCCTCACATCTCCGTCGATCAAGTGATACAACCGTTCCTATATCAGTTCTCAAATGCTATCCAGCTTGGGGAGGATGCCGGCAGGTTCATAACCGGCGTGCTCCGAAGGGGAGGGTGAGGAGATGGAGGTTCGAGAGCCGATGTGGATCGAGGACGGCGACCGATCTATCGATCTCCCTCCGGAGAAGATCGAGATCGTCGACAGGGCTGACGTGCTGGTTGTAGGCGGTGGCACAGCGGGCGTGCCGGCCGCTATCGCCGCCGGGAGACGAGAGGCCGATGTAGTGCTTGTGGAGAGTAACCCCTTCCTTGGCGGCACCGCCACAGGTGGCAAGGTGCATATATACTACTACGGCGTGGGCGGCGGATTACAAGCTGAGATCGAAAGGAAAACCCTTAAGCTCCAAGAGAAATTCGAGATCAAATCCTACGGTTTGCATCCCGAATGCAAGAAACTCGTGCTACAGGAGATGATACGTCAGGCGAAAGTCAGGACCTATCTGAAAACCCTGGCTGTGGGTGTGATCATGGAGGGAAACGCCGTCAAAGGTATCATCATCGAAAGCGTGTCAGGGCGGAAGGCCATAATGGCCGATGTGATCGTGGACGCCACGGGAGATGGGGATATAGCCGCCATGGCAGGGGCGGAGTTCAAAATCGGCAGGGAGGCGGACGGATTCACACAGCCCTACTCACTGCCGCCGGTGCGGCTGGAGGAGAGGGGACTGAGATACGTTAACTTCGATGCCGGATGGCTTGACCACTCGGACATAAGAGATATATCAAAAGCACTCCTCGAGGCGAGATCACATCTGTGGAGGGATGAAGGATATGGGGAATCCGATAGATACATCGAGATCGCCCCCATGCTCGGCGTCCGGGAAAGCAGATGGGTGGTCGGCGATTACGTGCTAAGCCTTATGGATCAGATCGAAAACAGACGGTTTCCCGATGTCATCGCTCGATGTTGGGCAAATTATGACAATCATGCCGTTGATTATGAGAACGAGAGCGAACTGGCCCAGATATGGGTATCGATCCTGGGCCTATGGGGCAAGGAGATAGGATGCGATGTGCCGTATCGATCGCTCCTGCCAAAGGGGATCGAGAACCTGATCGTCGCCTGTAGGGCGATCTCGGCCGATCATGACGCCCAGATGGCACTGAGGATGCAGAAGACGATGGAGGTCATCGGCGAGGCGGCGGGGATAGCAGCAGCGCTTTCGGCCAAGCAGGGTATACCTCCGAGACAGCTCGATCCCAAGAAAATACAGGCCATACTGGTGCAAAGCGGGGTGCTCGAGCCCACCGTCCTAGATGAAGGCCATTATATGGAACAACCCGCCTCGCCAAAACCGGGGCTTAACGAACTGATCGGGAAACTGGCGGAGGAGGACAACTCCGAAACGATATGGCAGATCACAAGATACGGAGATGAGGCCGTTCCTAAACTCCTTAAGCTTCTCTCATCGGATGAGAGCGAGCTTCGGTTTTCCGCCGCACTGGCCCTTGGAATTTTGAAACGTCCTGAAGCCGCCCCCGAGCTGAGGCGAGCTCTGACCGAAAAACACAGGGAACTGGCCGATCCGAAGGCCGTTCCCAGACGCATAGCGGCGGCGATACTCCTGGGGATGATAGGTGATAGGGAAGCTGTACCCGAACTCCTGAGGATCCTTAGTGAGCCGGATATAGATCCGCATTCCGCCACCTTTCTCATAAAGGCTCTCGGCAGGATAGGAGATCCCTCGTGTGTCGATCCGATCAAAGAATACGTCCGAAGCGAACTTCCCGACATACCGGTTAAACTCAGCGGAGGCGTGGTGAGAAGCTCCATGCGTTGGAGCGTGGATATCGCCGCCGGTCAGGTTCTGATGAAGTTCGGAGATCCTATGGGGGAGGAGATCGTCAGAAAATATCTGAACGATCCCAGATCATCCGTTAGGAGATACGCTCGTAAGGTGCTTGAAGGGAAGGGATAAAGATGGCTCTGCTCGCCACCGTCACACATCCCACCGCCCAGGTGACGCATGAAGCAGCCATAGGAAGCGTCGACAGGAAACAGCTTCTGACCCTGATGGCGCGAGGGCTGGAGGAGGATAAGGCGGTGGACGTGATCATAAAGGGCATGTTGGGCGGAGAGGAGAACATCGGAGGGTGAAGAGATGTGTATAGGGCACCTGAGGCCGTTTCTGATGTTGTTACTGATGGCCTTCGTCCTTCCGGTTGACGCCGGGGTGAAGGTGGAGAGGTTAACCTATCACGGCTGGCCCGATTCCTATCGGATCACCAATGGCATCGTCGAGGTGATAGCGGTGCCGCGGATCGGCCGTATCATGCTGTATCGCTTTCTGGATGGGGAGAACGTGTTATGGGATAACCCCAATTGGAGCGGAAAACTGAGATCGGATGCCCCGAAAGGCGTCTGGGCCAATTTCGGCGGCGATAAGGTTTGGCCTGCACCTCAGAGCAAATGGGCCGATGTAATGGGCAGGGGATGGCCCCCGGATGAGGCGTTCGACGGAGGTACCTTCTCGTTCGAGGTACTGCCGGACGGAATCCGTCTGATCTCACCGGTAAGCCCTCACTACGGTGCTCGGGTGATACGCGAGCTTCACCTCTCACCCGACAGCTCCCGATTGCTGATCGGACAAAGGGTGGAGAAGCTCGGTCCGCCGGTGACGGATATGATCGTATGGAGCGTGACCCAGATAAAAACCCCCGATCTGGCGCTCATGCCCTTAAATCCGGAAAGCAGATTCCCCGAAGGTTTCAAGTTGCTCGGCGGCGGTGATGTGGAAGAGTCATATCGATCTCGACGCGGAGATCTGCTTCTGATACGCCGCCATCCTAAAAAAGCGACCAAGGTGGGAGCGGATTCCCCCGCCGGATGGTTGGCATCTTTCCATGGCGATGTGCTCTTCATACAGCGTTGCAACTTTTATCCGAAGGCCGAATATCCGGATGGGGGATGTAACATCGAGATCTACACCAACCCTGATCCGCTGAAATACGTCGAGCTTGAGCTTTTAAGCCCCATACATCGGCCGAAAAAGGGTGAAAGCTTCGCGTTCGACATATCATGGCAGCTATATAAACTGCCGCGTATTCCTCGAAACGACGGGGAGAGAGTTCGAATCGTGAGGGAAATTATAGAATAAAACGTCCGCTATCGGCGGTCCGCCGTCCGTCGAACGTTAGAACATTAAACGTGTTAACGTGAAACCCCAAAAGATGAGGAGGGAGAGATGGGAGAGCCTAGATCGGTCGTAGTCGATACAACCGAAAGTCCCGCGGCGCGGCTTAAGCCGGTTCCCATAGGCGCCGTGAGGATGACGGACGAGTTCTGGGCAACAAGACTCCGTCAGATGAGGGAGGTAACCCTGCCATCACAGTATGAGCTCATGGAGGAGACGGGCAGGATAGATAACTTCAGGCGCGCCTCGGGCAAGATCAAGGGTGAGTTTAAGGGGATATACTTCAACGATTCGGACGTTTACAAGTGGATCGAAGGGTGCGCCTACTCGCTGGCCTATGAGAGAGACCCGAAGATCGAGGAGATGGCCGATAAAGTGATAGACGAGATCGCCGCCGCACAGGGGGAGGACGGATACCTGAACACCTTCTATACCTTCGAGAGGGAAAAGGAGAGATGGAGCAACCTGCGGGATATGCATGAGCTTTACTGCGCCGGACATCTGTTCCACGCCGCCGTAGCCTATCACAGGGCAACTGGCAGGAGGAAACTGCTGGATGTCGCCATACGATTCGCGGATCACATCTATGAGACCTTTGGCCCGGATAAACGACCCGGAACGCCCGGCCATCCTCAGATAGAGATGGCGTTAGTAGAGCTCTACAGGGAGACCGGCGATCGGAGATATCTGGAGCTTTCACAGTTCTTCGTCGATCAGCGCGGCGGAGGCGTGATAGGTGGAAGCCCATATCATATAGATCACAAACCCTTCAGGGAGCTGGACGAGGTGGTGGGCCATGCCGTCAGATCCATCTACCTCAACTGTGGCGCGGCCGATATCTACATGGAGACGGGTGAAAACGCCCTGATGGAAACCCTCGAGCGCCTGTGGCACAATATGACTCAACGCAGGATGTACGTGACGGGAGGCGTCGGGGCCAGACATCAGGGCGAGGCGTTCGGCGGCGATTACGAACTGCCTAATGAGCATGCCTATGCCGAGACGTGCGCCGCTGTGGCGAACGCGATGTGGAACTGGAGAATGTTGCTCGCAAGCGGAGAGGAGAGATTCGCTGATGTGATGGAGCTGGCGATCTATAACGGGGCGCTATCGGGGATATCCCTCGACGGCAAGGGTTATTTCTACGTCAATCCCCTCTCAGATAGAGGGGGACATCGCCGACAGAGATGGTTCGGCTGCGCGTGTTGCCCTCCTAACATCATCAGGCTCATCGGCGCCCTTCCGGGCGAGATCTATTCCACATCTCAGGGAGGGATCTGGGTTCACCTCTACGCCTCCAACACCGCTGAGATATCGCTCGACCGGAATAGGATCAGATTGACCCAGAGGACGAGGTATCCCTGGGATGGCGAAGTGGAGATCGAAGTCGAACCCGATGACGAGATGGAATTTTCGCTGATGCTGAGGATACCGGGCTGGAGCGATGGGGCCGATATCTCGGTGAACGGCGAAAAAGTCGCTTCAGACGTCCAACCGGGCCGATATCTCGAGATTAGAAGGTCGTGGAGCAAAGGGGATAGGGTCGAGCTTACGATCCCGATGAAGATCCAGATGTTGACCGCTCATCCCAGGGTCGAATCGAGCTGGAACAGGATAGCCCTCAAGCGGGGACCGATCATCTTCTGTCTGGAGCATGAGGATAATCCGGGCTTCGACGTCTGGTGTGCCGGGATCAGGGTTAATTCCGAACCCATCGCCGAATTCAGGCCCGATCTATTGGGCGGCGTGATGACGGTCAAGTGCGACGGGATCGCCTCTGAGATGGGGATATGGGAGGACAAGCTCTATCTGCCGATCGGATCCGTCTCCGAAACCGAAAGGCCGGTGAGGATAACCGCCATTCCATACTACGCCTGGGCCAACAGAGATCCAGGCCCCATGACGGTCTGGATGAACAGGACATAGGATAACTCCGCCTTTGGGGTGATAGCATGTTCCGGAGGAGGAAGAAAAGGCCTCAATCCCCCTTAACCGAGGAGGAGAGAAGGGAACTGATCCGCGAAAACATGGAATATGCCAGGAGATGTGCCGAGGACGGTAACGTATCCGGTATGGAGATGGCGATCGAGATGGTCATAAACCACAGCCACGCCATAAACGAGATCGTCGATATGATGGAGATCAAACGCATAAAGCTGACGGGATATCAGAAAGGAGTTGAGGAACTCAACAGGCGGATAGCGCTATTGAGAGAGGAGGGAAAAGAGGAGGAGGCCGAAAGGCTTGGCATCCTGATGCGGTCGTATCGGCGCGAGGCGCTCTCGATAAAGGATGAAATGGAAAGGCGGGAGAGAATGCGTCGGATGAGACGCGAGATAAACGAGAGATGATCAGTGAGTTCTGCTTCTCCAGACTTGCCTTCGTCCTCTTTCTGATGCAAGTCATCACCGGAATCCTGCTCGCCTTCTATTACGTCCCGCATGTGGAGAATGCCAACGAATCGGTCAAGGATATAACCTATGTCGTTCGATTCGGCTGGCTGGTCAGATCCCTCCACTATTGGGCCGCTCAACTGATGGTCATCTCATCCGCGTTACATCTTCTCAGGATGGCGGTCATCGGCAGGTTCAGGTTGAGCTGCAGCTATAGCTGGGGATTGGGCGTGTTGATCCTGATCATGGTGATG
>Ga0190363_1000622_pt1 | contig 21075 bp, 20 predicted proteins | sample 48721867_MG_FD_161272 | JGI IMG/M metagenome (GOLD analysis project Ga0190363, IMG submission 161272) | Hydrothermal vent microbial mat bacterial communities from Southern Trench, Guaymas Basin, Mexico - 4872-18-6-7_MG | ecosystem: Environmental > Aquatic > Marine > Hydrothermal vents >... | reverse complement strand
TTCCAATAGACGAGTACTTGAGATATCTAACGCCATTTAGACCTGTAGATAGGACTATGAAGTACTTAAAGGAACTAAATGAGAAATTTAAAGAGCCTTTAGTCGTAATTCATGACGATGGAGAGAAGTATGGAGTCTGGCCTGGAACATACAAGTGGGTACACAAAAAAGGGTGGCTAAAGAATTTTTTTGACGAGATCACAAGCAGTGAATTCTTAGAGGTTACAACTTACTCAGAGTATATGAAAAGAAAACCCCCTCTTGGGCTTGTGTATATTCCAACGACATCCTACTTTGAGATGTCAGAGTGGTCTCTTCCTTCAGATCAAGCAAAGAAGTTTGTAGAATTTGTTAACCTTCTAAAACAACAGAGAATCTTCAAGAAGTATAGAGAGTTTGTTAAGGGAGGGATATGGAAAAACTTCTTCTATAAGTACTATGAGGCAAACTATATGCACAAGAGAATGCTCTTTTTAAGTGATCTTACTAGGAGAAGCCTTAAGGCAAAAATGTACGTACTTAGAGCACAGTGTAATGACGCTTACTGGCATGGGGTGTTTGGTGGCGTTTACCTCCCACATCTCAGGGAGGCCATATGGAGGAATCTAATTCTAGCACATGACCACGTTGCTAGGGGAAGGATTTACGTAAGAGATATTGACATGGATGGACATACAGAAATCCTCTATGAAAGGCCTAAGTACTTTGTGGTTCTTAAGCCATCCTATGGAGGATCCATTATTGAGTTGTCATCAAGAGAAAAGCTGTACAACTATGTCGACGTTCTTTCAAGACATATAGAACATTATCACGAGATACTTATCTCAGCTACGCCTCAAGATGAAGGAGGAGGAGTTGAGAGTATACACGAGATAAAGAAAGAGATACCTGAAAGTATTAAAAAAGAGCTTTTCTATGATAAGAGAAGACGATATCTATTCCAAGAGCATTTTGTTAGAAATGATATTAATCTTTATGACGTATACTCTGGAACGGCCTTTGAGACTGAGGGTGTATACTCAACGGCATACTCTGTAACAAGTGTGGATGCCACACAGCTATCTTTATTAGGATCATCACTAACAGCAGACATTAAAAAGACCTATACTCTTACTAGGCAAAACATATTAATAGTAGATTATCGCGTACTTCCTAAAATTACAGGAAAAATGATTATAGAACTCAATGTTGGAGTGCATGCAAATGAAGAAAATGTGCGTGAGGAAGAAAGTGTGGATAAAATAGTAATAAGAGATAAAGTCTTTGGAAGGCTTTCTATAGAGCTTTCTGAGGAAGCACTTCTCTGGGTGTATCCAATAAAGACTCTATCACAGTCAGAGTCAGGATGGGATTTCATTCAGCAGGGGGCCTCATATAATATCGTAAAAGATGTAAAGAAAGGGTCAGAGATTTTTATTAGAGTATTTCTCAGAGACATTTAGAGAGAAGTATGCTCTCTTAGAAGGCCTTATTAAAAGTAGGTTTATGGCCAGGATGGAGGCATATAGTAATGCCATAGAAGCGTAAAAAGTGGCATCATATCCAATTACCCTTGCATAGATCTGCATACATGCCGCAAGCGAGTCTATTGCTCCATGAGAAAGTATGGCAATTAAGAGACCCCTTAATTTATAAACACACATGTACAGAGCAGTTAAGGTATGAAAAATCAACACAAGAAACCTTTCTATACCGGGAATAGTGTACTGAACGAAACCTCCTCCTTCAGATGATACTCCAAAGATTGCTAAGCTCATAAACGCATAGGTTGCTAAGTATATAAGCTCAGCAAGACCAAACCCCAGTCCGACCTGAAGTCCGTGATCTGGTGATCCTTTTTTGATGAAGAGATATTTAAAAACTTCCTGAAAGATGCCAGCAATGAAACCCATATATAAAGACGTAGCAACAATGAACAGAAAACCTCTAGCTACAATGTCATAGAGTGTTCGGACTCCAACAAGAACTAGAGGTATCTGCTGTGTAGGCCCCTGAAGAAACAAAGCTATAAGAAACGCAGCAGCTCCTAGGATAAGTACAGAAAACGAAAGTCTTGGAGGCTTGAACGTAATTATGAGTAACAGTAGTGCTAGAAATCCTCCAACGATTAGTGAAATCGCCCCTAGTAGGTTTCCCATATGGTCCACCAGAACAGCTTTTTAAGATTATTAAGGATACTTGTTCTTTATAAAAAATAGTATTCACTTGTCAATAGAACTTAAAAATATATAATAGGAAGGGCATAAAGGCAAGAGTGGCCAAGATCCTATTGGAACTCTCATATTCTCTTGAGGGGCAGTGCTTTATATTATTCGCTCTCTCTTAACTTTTTGAAGCTCTTTTATCATCCTTTGGATTATGCTCTCAGGATAAATTATCATGATCATGTATTATCACCTCTTTATCTAATTCTTCTTCTTTATTATCACTATAAACTAATTACTATCCAGTTATTAACAGTTTCCTGAGATGTTGTTAGCATTTCATGATATATACTTCCTTGGTATAAATTAGCATTGAAAATAAATTGAGCTCTAAAAGTTTCTCAAGAAAGAAAGCTTAATATCAAGAATTTATGATAGTTAATTTTATGAAGCAGATGTTATCTCATCTACCGATGATCAGAGTACTTCTTAATGTATTACTTTTTGCAGTCCTAGCGTACATATTTATGTATCTAGCACTTTCAGGATATGGAGTTATATCAATGGAGGTTGAGGAAAAAATTACAGCCCCATCTGGAGAAACACCTGCACATCCACAGCAACCTCCGCCATATCACCCTGATGTTATTATATATGAAAGTCAAAGGAGCCCAGGAAATCCTATGAAGATACCACACATATTAATAGCAATATTAGTGGCATTTCTTATCGTGTACTTAGCAATAAAAATAGGACCAAAAGCCCTCAAAGCCCTTATAGGGTTTTCAATGTATGTTGCTGCAGTTTATACTTTAAGAGGGATTCTTCACTCGCTTAGTGTGATATATTCATTTGTCATGAGTCTTCCATTAGTTGTACTTGCACTTTGTGAAGTAACTCCAGTAGAGATAAAAAGTATAATACTTGCTGTGGTAGTTGGAGGCATTGGAGCGCTACTTGGAATTATGGCCTATCCCATCCTATGGATAGCAATTCTCGTGGCCCTTGTGGCATACGATGTCTGGGGAGTTTATAAGGGACCAGTGAAGAGGATATCTGAGGAGGCTATAAAATACGATATTCCTCTTCTTATAAAAATACGAGCAGGAGATGAGGAACACTTTATAGGTCTAGGGGACTATGCGCTTCCAATGAGCTTTTTGGCCTCTTTGATGAAATATGAAAGCGTGTATATGTCTATAGTTTCATTTATTGGTTTTATCTCTGGAACAGTATTGGCACTCATAATTGTGAGAAGAAAAGGTCCACAACCAGGTCTTTTATATATAGTACCTCTTGGCGTGCTTCCATATTTAATTCTAAAGCTATACATGTTTTCCTAGAGCATGCACCTTGTGATCTGCCTATATTACGTTCATTTATGGCATAATATATTTAGGAAGCTTTCTGACTCTAGTATACCCTGCTAACGGTGATGAGTGATGAAGGTAGAGGTCAGCGTGAGAGGGCGCCTTATTGGCAAATATACTGTAGAGGTTGAGGCTGCTGGACATAGGATCTTCTACGACATTCCTAAGGAGAAGGGTGGTGATGGAAAGGGGCCAACGCCTGTACATGGACTTCTCTCGTCAATTATAGGGTGTATAGGAATCATTGGAAGAACACTTGCTGAAGCTATGGGATTTCCAATTGAGGAATTGAATGTTGAAGTAAGAGGATGGTATAATCCAGCAGCAGTGAGGGATAGAAGTCTTGAAGCCACAGTAAATGACATAGAGGTTATAGTACGTATTAAGTCCCCAAAGTCTAAGGAGGAAATTGAAAAGTTTGTAGAAGAGATAAGGAGAGCATGTTTCATAGAACAAACAATAGAAAAACCAAGAGATGTTAGGTTCATAGTTGAAAAAATTGAATAATCCCTAGAGCTGTTTCGTAGATGGTAAAGTCTCCAAATATGTGGGGTAAGAATAAGCCCGAATGGGGATTGTTGAGCCTCCGAGGATGTGGGGGCTCGCGTGCTCCCGAAAGCCAGCCAATGAAACCTGAGGAGGGAAGGTTATCCGTCACAAAAGTTACTTCTGACTGGAAAGGGCTATATCTTTACCATGAAGTCCTCTAGGGAGAATCCTTAGTCTTTAATGCTGAGATGTTGTCAGCATTTTTATGAACTGTTGTGCGTCATTAAACATGTTTATATTGTTAAAAAGGATATATACCTCCTTGACTCCCATCTTTTCATACTCTTCTATAATCCTAAGTAATCTCTTAAGCTCATTTTGCGAGTACCTGTGGTTATACACTATTCTTCCTTTATCATATTTTCCATGGAGTCTAAAGTACAGCGTGTCATCAAAATAGGCAGGCTTATCTATAAGTGGATCAACGACGTCTATAAGATTATGTGCTTTACAGAGGTCACCTCTAGACTTGCTGCTCCAACCTCTTAGCTCTACAGCAATCCTTATGTTGTCCCTTTTTATGCAGGTGAAAAACCTATTAGCTGCCTTTATTGACTCCTCAGAGTCTTTAAAGCCCCCTGGAAGTTGTATCAGTATTATATTACTCGATAGGAGTTTTGCAGCTTTTAGTGTATAATCCCAAAAAGATAAAACCTCATCTGTAAGTCTTAGAGATCCTACCTTTCCACGTAATCTCTTATAGTCACTTATGTTTGACTTTCTCCACGTTGGAGAGGTAATATCATGAGTAATACCTTGAAAGGCTTTTATTGTAAATTCGAAGTCCTTTGGAGCTTTCTCTCTCCATTTCTTAAGGGTACTCTCTTTAACTATTTTATAAAAAGTGTTCTGAACTTCCACTAACCTAAGTTTTGAGAAGTACGTGGACATTGATACAGGAAAACCACAACATCCGACCTTCAAAGTGAGACTCATATATACCTTCACCTTAACTGTATAAGCTCAAATCTATTGTTAAGTAGGTCTATCAGCAGAAGCTTGTTCGTCAGCAGAGATCCTATGTCGAGGGCTATTTTTATTGCCTCCGTTGCCTCTATAAGCCCTACTATTCCAGGAGTAACCCCTATGACCGGAACGGGAACACTCTGACCCTTCCTTTTGGACATATTTGGAAATATTTCTCTCAGAGAATATGTTTTTCCAGGAATTATCGTTGTAACTTGTCCATAGAATGCCTCTACAGCACCGTGGACAAACGGAACTCCAATCTCGTGTGCGTACTCATCTGCTATGTACCTAGCTTCGAAGTTATCTAAGGCGTCGAGTATTATGTCCACATCACCTACTAGCTTTGAGACGTTTTCTCTTGTTATTCTTCCATGTATAGCTTCTATTTTGATCTCTGGATTTAGCTTCTTAAGCTTCTCCTCAGCTGACTCTGTTTTATTCTTTCCTATGTCTGGAGTCCAGTGAAGTATTTGTCTGTTTAGATTATCAAGCTCGACGCGATCTCCGTCAATTATTTTAATATATCCTACTCCCGCTGCCACTAAGTAATATGCTATAGCGCTTCCTAAACCGCCAAGGCCTAAGATTGCTACTTTTGTGTTCTTTAGTTTTTCCTGTCCTCTCTCTCCAAATATCAATATTTGGCGTCCATATCTTTCTAGCTCCTTTTGTGAGAGTGATAACATTTTTTGTCACCGCTTTTAATTTTTGTTAATTTAAAGAACAAAGCTGAAAAAGTAATAAGTTAATAACAATATGTTATGTCTTAATTCATATATTTCAGCTTTATCCTCAAGTGTTTATGTCTATGTCTGTGTGCGCCCACTCATGGAGGAGATTATATGGCACTTGGGAGGGATAAGTTCACGAGAACTGCTTTTCTTGTCTTCATATTTTTAAGCTTAGTATCTCTATTCGCTGACATGACGTATGAAGGAGCACGATCAATGATAGGACCATACTTAGAGTACATAGAAGCAATGGCTGTTATAGCTGGAGTTGTGAGCATTGGAGAGCTGGTATCATACCTCTCAAGAGGCTTAGGAGGCTTTATAGCTGGGGCCTCGAGATCTAGCAAAGTTTACTGGGCGCTTGTTTATGTAGGATATGGGATAAATCTCATTGTAGTGCCTCTTATGGGACTTTTTGGAAGATGGGAAATTGTTCTTGCCCTTATTATGATAGAAAGACTTGGTAAAGGTCTAAGAGCTCCTGCAAGAGATGTTATACTCTCAGAAGTTACTAAAAACATAGGTAGAGGTAAAGCCTTTGGTTTTCATGAACTTATGGATCAGCTGGGAGCGGTTTTAGGCCCTATGATTGCATCTTTTGCACTGTACACGAGAGGATATATGGAAGCGTTTTTAGTGCTTGCAGTTCCTGCAGTCATGTCCATGATAATGTTGTTCTCTGCTAATAGACTTTATCCGAAGATAGAGTCAGTTGAAGTATCAAAAAAGGGAACAAAGGCAAGGAGCTTACCGAAGATCTTCTGGAACTTTACTCTAGCAGCAGTGTTTATGTCTTTAGGATTTGTAAGCTGGTTCTTTCTTTCATACTATTTTAGGGCAGAGGCATTTCCTGACTATCTTATTCCGTTGATGTATTCCATTGCAATGCTGTCTGACGGAATAGTGGCCTTTCCAGTAGGGCTAATGTATGACAGGGTAGGAGTAAAAGCTCTCTTAATAACGCCTATTGTAATAATGTCCATTCTCCCTCTTGTCCTTCTTAGGTCATACGTGTGGATAATCGTAGGCGTTATCTTATGGGGATTAGTTATGGGATTTTATGAGACAGTAATGAGGGCGTTTATCGCAGATGTAATAGAAACTGAGCTAAGATCATATGCATATGGGATATACGGAGTGCTATATGGAGTCTCATGGACTTTTGGAAATGTAATCATAGCTCTCTTATATCAATGCAATGTCCTAAGATATGCTCCTATATATGTAGTGGTCGTTGAACTCATAGCTCTCATAATTCTTGTGAAGATTGCCACTAGTGTTCAGAGGTGACTCTTCTTGGAAAGTAAAATGCTCATTGATTTAGATGAAATTACAAAGAGAATTATAAAAATATGTAATAAAAAATCCTCTAGGCGCTGTTTTATACAAGTGCCAGAGGGGCTCACTCATCTGGCACATGAACTCTCGCGAAGGATTATTATGAAAGGTGTTGAAGGCATAGTGTCCGTAGATCCATGTTTTGGAGCCTGTGATATCCCCTACTGGAAGGCCAAGGAACTAGGCTGTGATCTCATCATCCACATAGGTCATGCTCCGATGCCAACAATTAAGGTTCCATTCGATGTGGAGTTCATAGAGGTTTTCTATGAGGTGAAGGTTAGAGAAGACTTAATAGAAGAATTGTCTAAAAAAATTCTGTCTATGGGCTTTAAAAGTGTTGGGCTAGTGACTACAGTTCAATATTTAAAGCTTCTTGCATATGTGAGGACTCTACTAGAAAAACATGGACTAAAGGTTTTCATAGGGAAGTCCTCAGGAAGAGCACTCTATGATGGACAGGTTTTAGGATGTAATGTTTCTTCAGCAAAAAGTGTCTCAGAAAAAGTCGATGCCTACGTCTTTGTCGGTGATGGGACATTTCATCCTGTTGCAGTTTATTTAGCTATAGGAAAACCAGTACTGGCGTTTAATCCAATTACAGGAGAGATAAAAGACGTTAGGGATCTTGGGGAAAGAGTTTTAAGAGTTAGATTAGCGCATATGATGAAAGCGTCTGAAGCTAGGTCTTTTTCAGTCGTAGTGACGTCAAAAGTTGGACAGTATAGTGAGGAACTTCTGAGAACAGTTGTTAATGCTCTAAAAAAATTTAATCGTGAGTACTCTATAATCCACTTGGAGAATATTGGAGAAGTACTAAACTATATGAAAAACGTTGATGTGTTCGTTATCATAGGGTGCCCACGTATAGTTTACGATGACTACTTGAAGTTTAAGAGGCCAATTATTACTGGAACAGAGCTTTTATTATCTCTTAGTAGGAAATTTAAGGATTGGAAATTCATGGAAATGCCATGATGAGCAAGAAAGATCTTGAGATAATTGTAGAAAGGATTCCAAGGCATCCAAACCCAAAATATTTGCTAGAGCAATATACAACCCCAGGGAGGATTGTTGCAGAAGTAGTTCACATGGCTAAGGTTCTTGGGGATCTGGACGGAAGCATAGTGGTAGATCTTGGGTGTGGTACAGGAAGATTTGCAATAGCATCTACTCTCTATGGAGCCTCCTACTCTGTCGGAGTTGATGTGGATATAGAGGCATTATTAGTAGCAAGAAAGTACTCTAAGATCTTGGACGTAAACTCTGACTTCATACTTTCTGACGTCAAGTTACTGAGGATTAAGGGAGATGTTGTCATGCAAAATCCGCCATTTGGCTCTAGGATTAGACATATGGACAGAATTTTTCTTGAAAAGGCTATGGAGACTGCTAATACAATATACACTATCCATGACTTTTACTCAAGGGATTATGTAGTTTCTTTTTTAGAGAGAAAAGGCTTTAAGGTAACGCATATCATTAAAGATCTCTTTGAGATTCCTAATCAGTTTGCATTTCATAGGTCAAGGATAAGAAGGGTTAAAGTTTGCATCATAAGAGCTGAGTCGTTATAGAATTACTCTTTAACTCGTGTTAGTATAGCTTTTGTGCAATGTGAAAACATGCACTTTGACATCACAGCTAAAAGCTCCCCCTGCAAGTATTTTTAAGTTACTGTTGACAAACATATACTGTGTTAACCTAAATGGACTATTTCGTCAAATAAGCACAACAATACTTTCAGCAACCATAGAAACATTTAAATGAGGGAGGGAGGAATAGAATATTAGATGAACCGCCTCAATGACGGCAGGATGGCCAGCAGAGGCGGAGATCGTGCTTATTCCACGTGAGGCGCCCCTCTATGATGTGCTGATTATAATGAGGCACGAGAGGGGGAAGCCCGTGCTTAGTTTCCGAAATATCTCAAATACAAAGCACGGGCAACCACTGTCGGTGATAGGGTATGCCAGAGGAGTTAAATCCCTTTGAGATAGCTGCTAGACAAGTTAGGGATGCTGCAGAGAAGCTAGGTCTCAGAGAGGATGTAGTTGAAGCCCTTATACAGCCAGAGAAAGCTCTTGAAGTGAACATACCCATAAAGATGGATAATGGAGAGGTACGCGTTTTTAAAGGATTTAGAGTACAGCACAACACAGCAAGAGGTCCCGCTAAGGGAGGAATAAGATTTCACCCCAATGTTACCTTTGATGAGGTCAAGGCATTAGCTTTATGGATGACCTATAAGTGTGCAACTGCAGGGATACCATACGGTGGAGGTAAGGGTGGTGTCATAGTAGATCCCAAACAGCTCAGCGAGGGAGAGCTAGAGAGACTTTCAAGAGCTTACTTTAGGGCAATATCACCAATAATTGGTCCTGACAAGGACATACCAGCCCCAGATGTGAACACGAACCCACAGATCATGGCGTGGATGTTTGATGAGTACTCAAAGATTGTAGGATACAACGCATTCGGAGTTATAACTGCAAAGCCATTAGAGATTGGAGGTTCTGAGGGACGTGTTGAGGCTACTGGACGTGGAGTATTCTATGTAACTCGTGAGGCAATGAGGGTTCTGGGTATAGATCCTAAGAACGCAACTGCAGCTGTTCAGGGATTTGGAAACGTAGGACAGTACTCCGCTAGGTTCCTTGCAGAGGAGCTAGGGGTTAAGATCGTAGCAGTTAGTGACTCAAAAGGAACGATATACAACCCCGACGGATTTGACGTAGAGGACCTCATTAAGTGGAAGCTTGAGAATAAGACCGTTGTGACTTATCCAAAGGCGCAGGAGAAGAATGACGATCCCAAGCAGGCCCTATACTATGACGTCGACATACTAATACCTGCAGCACTAGAGAACCAGATAACGAAGGAGAACGTTGACAAGATATCGGACAAGGTTAAGATCATATCAGAGGCCGCAAATGGACCAACAACTCCAGAGGCTGACATAGCACTACACGAGCGTGGAGTTCTTGTAATACCTGACATACTTGCCAACGCTGGTGGAGTTACAGTATCGTACTTCGAGTGGGTACAAAACAGAATGGGCTACTACTGGACACTCGAGGAGGTTCGTGAGAAGCTAGACAGAATACTAACAAAAGCATTCCGCGAGATCTATGAGCTACGCAATGAGAAGAAGGTCATGATGAGAGAAGCTACTTACATGAGAGCTATTCAGAGAGTCTATAATGCTATGAAGCTTCGTGGTTGGATCTGAAGTCTTCCTTCCTCCTTTATTTTAATTTTAATTAGTCTTACTTTACTTTTTGGATAACTTTAACACATATCCTATTATTTAAGTTAGGTTGAATCTTAGACCTCAATTCTAGTCCATGATCTTGTTCTAAATTTCAGATAAAATGAAACTGCTGAAGTGAAAGTTTCTAGGGACATTGCAATCCAAGCTCCTATGACGCCTATTCCCATTATGTAGCACATGATGTATGTCGGTATTAGCCTAAATATTGCCTTGTTTAGTCCCGTAATGTAAACAGGAGATATTGTATCTCCTGCGCCTCTAAGAGCTCCAGCATAGACAAAAATTATTGCTAAGGGGGCCTCAGATATGCCAACGATTCTTAAGTACCATGCAGCTAGGTTAATGACTTCCTGAGCATGTGGATCCATTGGATTAACAAATGGATAGGCTAAGTACTTGGGAAATGCAATCATTAAAAGACCCATAAGCCCCATGAATAGTATTCCCATCTTAGCACTTTCATGAGCTGATTTCTCTGCCATCTCAACATCCCTTCTTCCAAGGTTTTGGCCAACGAGTGTTGTTGCAGCTACAGAGAATCCAAGTCCTGGCATATATGAGATGCTTTCTATTCTTAATCCTATATAGTGAGCAGCATATGGTATCTCTCCAAGGTGAGCAACCATTGAGTTATATGTTATCATTAGAGCATTGTTCACTAGTCTTTCAATCATAGCTGGAATTCCGACCTTAAGTATTCTCTTTTGAATGCTGTAGTCTAATCTTGGACTCATTCTACCTCCTATGATAAGCTTTCCTGCATCGTATAATATAAGTGCTATCACAAATGCAAGTAACATTGAAAATGTCGTTGCAATAGCTGCGCCAAGAACCCCTAGTTTTGGAAAACCAAATTTTCCAAAGATTAGTGAGTAATCCAGGAATATGTTAACTGCATTGCTCATTACTGTCAGGTACATAGGAGTTCTAGTATCCCCAGCCCCTCTAAGACCCCCATATAGGGCCATACTTGCCATAAGAGCAGGATATGAGGATATATAAACCACAAAGTACTTCACGGCATCTCTGTGAGTAACCCTTGTAGTACCAAGCATGTGAAGGAACGGGTCTTTAATTATAAAGAGTACGATGAAGAGGATTAAACCTGTGATAAATCCCATATAAATTCCCTGATCACATATCCTCTTTGCGGTCTCGTAATCTTCTTTTCCTACATGTCGAGCAACTATTGCTGTCGTTCCGATCGTGATGCCCATTGCAAATGGAAACTCTATCCAAGTGGCCATGCTTGCCACTCCAACAGCAGACAACTTCATGGTGCTAAGATGCCCTACCATCATCGTGTCTACAAGGGTAAGTACTGTGGAAGATATGTTTGCTATCATTGCGGGTATTGCTAGATCCAGTATCTTTCCTCTAAGGGCTTTTCTGTCCTCTTTAGAAAGTCTCTGAGAAAATGGCATGAGGTATTCTAAAAAGAAGACCTTAATAAAAACTTTTCTAAATTTTAAAGGTAGGAGATTTCTTCTGATATTTTTATAAGATCATCTGCACACTTTTAATAATAGAGTGTTGTTATTAAGTAACGTGGTGTGATTTATGGGCGGAAAAAGGGCACGAGTTCTAAAAGTAGTAAACATGGAGCGATGTATAGGATGTGAAATGTGTGTAATGGCTTGCTCAAACATAAGAGTTGGCATGCTAACACCAGAGGTCTCAGCGGTTAGAGTAAAGAGTACAGGTGGTCTTGAAGGGGCAGCTTTTTCAGTAATAGTGTGTAGGAGCTGTTATGATCCTCCATGTGCAAAGGTATGTCCTACGGATGCATTAACTCCAGCAGATCCTCGAGGAATATTCTACAATGAGAAGAAATGTATTGGTTGTGGTAACTGCGTCTCTGCATGTCCTTATAGAGCTATTTACATATCACCAATTACAGAAAAAGCTGTAGTTTGTATACAGTGTGGAATTTGTACGAACTTCTGCCCGCATAATATACTACAAATGGTTCCAGTGGAGTGAGGTGAGCACAGTGACGGGACTTATGCTCTCAAAGGTATTGTATGTAGATCTCACAGAGAAAAGGTATTGGGTGGAGGAAAGACCAGAGCTCTTTGAAAAGTATATAGGAGGAATAGGGGTTGCTATAAAGCTCCTTCATGAAGAGGCTCCAAAGGGTGTGGATCCTCTATCTCCAGAGAATCCTCTAATATTCGTCACAGGACCCTTAAATGGCCTCCTTCCAGTAATGTCGAAGGCCGTACTTGTGTTTAAGTCTCCGCTAAACAACGCTCTTGGGGAGTCTCATGCAGGAGGACGATTCGGCGTTGCTATGGCGTGGGCTGGATATGGAGCCATAGTGATCAGAGGAGCATCAGAGACACCTGTATACTTGGCCATTCATGGTGACAGAGTAAAGATAAAAGACGCTAGGGCTCTCTGGGGAACATCTACACAGGCATGTGGTAGAGTTCTCAGAGAAATAGAGCCTGGATCTGGGATAAGAAGTATAATCCGCATAGGGCCTGCGGGAGAAAACCTAGTTAAATATGCAAACATAAACGTGGACTCCTTCAGACACTTTGGAAGACTAGGTACAGGTGCTGTAATGGGCTCAAAGAAACTTAAGGCAATAGTGATTTCAGGACTCATGCGTGGAAAACTTCCAAATAATGTAAGAGGTGAATATTATAAGCTGTTTAAGGAGATCTATGAAAGTATAATAAATACTGATGCAATGAAAAAGTACCATGACCTTGGAACACCTCAGAACGTGCTTCCATTAAATGCCATAAGGGGCCTTCCTACAAGAAACCTTAGGGAAAGCACTTTTGAGCACGCAGATAAGATTTCGGGTGAGTACTTTGCTGAGAAATTATTAGTTAAGAAGTCAGCGTGTTTATCCTGTCCTATAGGGTGTATACACGTTGCAATACTTAGACAACCACTCCCAGGTTATGACTATGAGACGATGTTTGTGTCTTATGACTACGAGCCAATATTTGCTCTTGGATCTCTTCTCGGAATAGGATCTGCAGAGGGCGTGTTGGCTGTTATTGAGGCCTCAGAAAGGCTCGGCCTAGATGCTATGTATGCCGGTGTCTCCTTGGCATGGGCTACAGAGGCCTTTGAGCGAGGACTAATACCTGAGGAAGATGCCTTAGGGATAAAGTTCTCATGGGGAGATGTAGACAACTACGTAAGAGCTCTTGAGCTCATAGCAAAGAAAAAAGGAAAGCTTTACTCACTTTTAGCTGAAGGACTACAAAAAGCTGTAGAAGAGTACGGAGGGAGAGAGTTTGCATTAATATTTGGGGGAAATGGCATGCCAGGATACCACAATGGCATAGCGACTCATTTAGGTTATCTTATAGGGGCTAGACACTCTCACTTAGACAACGCTGGATACTCGTATGATCAGAAGCTCCTAAAGTCAGGAGAGAGACCTCCTGTTGAGAGAATTGTTGATGACTTGATAGAAGAGGAGACCTGGCGCTGTATTACAAACTCCCTTGTAATGTGCCTTTTTGCAAGAAAGATATACACAAAGGACAAAGTACTTGAAGCCCTAAGGCTTATAGGGTACAAGTTTGAGAGCACTGATGATCTCATGAAGCTCGGGTACGAGATCTTTAAGATGCGCTGGGAGTACAACATAAGGGAAGGCGTCAGAAGGAAGGATCTCATGCCTCCTGAGAGAATATTTGAAACGGAATCATCCTTAGGAGTTATAAGCAAGGAGGAATTAATGAAAGGTCTTAACTACTTCTTTGAGAGGATGGGCATTCCAGAGTGATTTTTTCGTCTTCTTTAAACAATTTTTGTTATTATATAGACTTCTATACACATACACTCTCGCTTTAAGTGTTATACACTCATGTGCATAAATGAAAATCCTCAAATGTTATATTGTGCATTATCTTTTGATATTTTTAGTTGCACCTTGTAACGATTAAGACAAGGATTATTCCTTAGCGGTTAGGTGAGAAATATGAAGGCATTTAGACAGTTTAAGCTGTTTACTGCAGGTCCTGTGGCATGTTTTCCTGAAGTCCTTGAGGCAATGAAGACCCAGATGTTTAGTCACAGAAGCCCAGAATACAAAGAGCTTCATGAGGAGCTCACTAAGAGGATGATGAAGTTTATAGAGACTAAGCAGACAGTTATGTTCTTTCCGAGCTCAGGTACTGGGATCATGGAAGCTTCCATAAGAAACTGTATTACACCACGTGGTAAAGTTCTTGTTACGATAATTGGAGCCTTTGGTATGAGATACGCTGAGGTTGTTGAGAGCAACGGAAGGGTTCCTGTAAAGTTAGAGGTCCAGCTAGGAGATCCAATAACCCCAGAGCTCCTAGATGAAGCACTCAGGAAGAATCCCGATGTTGAGGCTGTTACAATAACGCATAATGAGACGTCGACTGGAGTTCTTAATCCTCTGAAGGAGCTTGCAAAGGTTGCAAAGGAGCATGAAAAGTTAGTTTTCGTTGATGCTGTAAGCGCATTAGGAGCTACTGATCTAAAGTTTGATGAGTGGCAGATAGATATAATGTTCTCAAGCTCACAAAAGGCTTTTGGAGTTCCTCCAGGTCTAGCAATAGGCGCGTTTAGTGATGAAGTCTTTGAGATAGCAAGAAAAATACCAGATAGAGGATGGTATTTTGATCTTCTGTTATATAAGGAGTATCATGAAAAGAAAAAGGGAACACCATCAACGCCTCCAATACCTCAAATGATAGCGCTAAACGTTATGCTAGAGAAGATTGATAAGGATTATGGTGGAAAGAAAGGATGGCTTGAGATGTACGAGAAGAGGGCTAAGACAATAAGAGAAGGGGTCAAAAGACTTGGTCTAGAGCTTGTTGCTAGGAAAGGATATGAAAGCCCATCAATAACAGCTGTTAGAGCCCCTGAGGGCATAAAAGGCCCTGACGTCTACTATGCTATGAGAGAAAGAGGATTTGAGCTAGCACAGGGATATGGTCCACTTAAGGAAACAACATTTAGAATTGGTCATATGGGGTATATTACTGATGAGGACATAAAGGAGATGTTTGAGAACCTCGAGAAGGTAATTGAGGAGCTTAAGAGGAGATCCTAGTAAATTTTATTCCTCTATTCATTTTTCTTTTAGGATATTGTTTAAATTATACCTTGTATTTTTAATCTAGACAATGGGTCCAGTACATGAATCTAAAGCGGAGCTAGACTTCAAGTGAGGAGAGTTTAATGAGGCTAGCAGTAATACTAAGGGACAGATGTAATCCAAGCCAATGCTCATACGAATGTATGAACTTTTGTCCAGTATATAGAAATAATGAAGACATTTTCTCTCTTGATCACAAAGGTAAGCCGATAATATCTGAGTCACTTTGTATAGGATGTGGAATTTGTGTACACAAGTGTCCTCTAGATGCCGTGAGAATAATAAATGTAGCAGATGATATGAGGGAAGACATAATCCATCAATATGGACCAAACGCCTTTAGGCTATTTAGGCTTCCATCAGTGCATAGGAACTCTGTTGTTGGTCTTTTGGGAGCAAATGGCGTAGGAAAAACGACTGTTGTAAACATATTCTCCGGAAAGATAATCCCTAACTTCGGCGACTTTGAGTCTGAGCCATCCTGGGATAGGGTTCTTGAAAGATTTGCAGGTACAGCGCTGTATTCATACTTTAAGGACTTAGCAGATGGAAGGATAAAAACAGTAGTAAAGCCTCAGTACGTGGATCTCATACCAAGGTACTACAAGGGAACCGTACGTGATCTTCTTGAGAGAGCAGATGAAACAGGTAAATTAGATGTGATAGTAGAAGAGTTTGGTTTAAAAAACCTCTTAAATAGAAATCTTACAAAGCTTTCAGGTGGAGAGCTTCAGCTTATAACAATTGCTGCTACATTCCTTAAGGATGCAGACTTTTATTTCTTTGATGAGCCGTCATCTTACCTAGATATCGTTAAAAGGCTTTTTGTTGCTAGGAAAATAAGAGAGTTGTCTGAGCACGCTAATGTATTCGTAGTTGAGCACGACCTCGCTGTACTTGATTTTTTGGCAGATATTGTTTATATCCTCTATGGTGAGCCTGGAGCATTTGGAGTGGTCTCGAATCCACGACATGTAAGGAATGCAATAAATGCATTTCTTTTAGGATATTTAGACTCTGAAAACGTTAGAATAAGAGACTATGAGATTATGTTCGAAGTAAGACCTCCAAAGGCTCAAGAAGAGCCAGGAGAAGTCCTTCTAGAGTTTAAGGATATACACGTTAAGTTTGAAAGTGGGTTTGTTCTTGAAGCTCCTGGAGGGATGCTATATCGAGGGGAAATTGTTGGTGTAGTGGGACCTAATGCCATTGGAAAGACCACTCTAGTTAGGGTACTTGCGGGAGAAATAACGCCTGAAAGGGGAATGGTATCCGTTGAAGCAACTATAAGTTACAAGCCCCAGTATGTCAAGATAGAGGAGTCTGGCACAGTAGAGGACTACCTTATGGGCATTCTTGGGATAGAATACACATCAGGATTCTTCCAGAATGAGATTCTTCATCCTTTGGGGCTTAAGAAGATCCTTCACAAAGATGTTGCTAATCTATCTGGAGGAGAAACTCAGCTAGTAGCAATAGCAGCATGTCTTGGAAAGCCTGCAGATATATACTTACTTGACGAGCCATCTGCCTATTTAGACGCATCACAGCGCATGGAGGTCTCAAAGGTTATTAAGAGAATAATTGAGAAAAGAAAGGCCTCTGGTCTAATAGTGGATCATGATATATATTTTATAGACATGATTAGTGATTTACTTCTTGTGTTCACAGGAGAGCCTGGAGTTCACGGCAGAGCAAACGGCCCATATGACCTACATAGAGGGATGAACGAGTTTCTGAGGAACATAGGAATTACGTTCAGAAGGGATCCGGACACGGGAAGACCTAGGGTAAATAAGCCTGGATCAAAGCTTGATAGGGAGCAGAAGATTAAGGGAGAGTATTACTACATTGCGTAACATTACAGCACTAGATGAGAGGATATCTGAGTACTGTGAGGAGTGCAATAAGTTCATTAAAGCTTAATGCAGGGATCTCTAGATCACGAGAAAGATTTCTCTCAGAGCCTTCTGGTCCCCACAAAGTCACTATAAGTCTTGGTTCGCACTTCCTAAGGAACTCTAAGAGACCATTATAATCCTCATGACTTGAAAGATAGAAGTGATAGTCTCCCTCAGCCCTCCAAAAGCCACTTACAGTTATAGTAACTCTTGTAGGATCAAGTATAGCCCTATTTGTTATCATAATGCTGGCTCTCTTAGGGTTCTGCGAAAAACTGTACACGTCTATACCTGCAGATCTCATGAGGTCTCCTATGATATATGTTTTCTTAAATATTGACCTCGAAAGATATACATCCTCTTCAAACCCTTTGCCGTAATGCTCTCTAAGATAAGTAAGTATCTCCTGAGGTTTTCCAAACGTGTATGTCAATACATTAACTCTCTCAAAGTAATCTATAGCCTCTAATAGTCTAGTCTTCTCTTCCTCTCTCTCAGGGAAAGTATAGTCTGGAGCGCCATAAGTGGCATCTAAAAAGACTATATCAGCCTTTCTTGGCTCTGCTGCCATAAAAAGAGATGTATCGTGAAGTGAAAAGTCTCCTGTATATAGGACGTTAAGTTCATCTTCAATATAAAGCATAGTAGCTCCTGGAACGTGTCCTGCTGGGAGGAGCTCTATATTATCAGGGATATCCTTGATTAGAGGCCCCCTTTTCGAGAACCTCCAAGTGACCTCAGAGGAGAGTATAGAGCCATGGCCTCCAGTAGGAAGGTGATCGCTATGTGCATGGGATACAAATGACATAAAGTCCATTTTAAGCCTTTGTGGTTCTAGAAGGACATTTTTATAGGCGATGCCATTGAAGTGAATACATGTATCATTTGGATAGTAATCTATGGTGAAGTTATCACGTAGGAATCTAAGGACGTCTGAGTCTATATTTTTGATTTTCTGTTTAAGTTCTCTGATAGTCCTCTCGACAGACAGCATGTTGGCAGTGATCATGTAAATGCCACCGGCCTATGTTCAATTGTTTTCATTAATGAAAGCGTAGGTATTAATAAAATTTCTATCTAAGGGCAGGAGTAATTAATCTGAGTACAGTACTAAGACGTTAGCTGAACCATGAATACCAACTGCTTAAAATAATTATACTACTTTAAGTGTAAATGTCTATGGCTAAGAGGTGATGTCCTTGCCCCATGAGACATATACTAGCATAGGCAAAAAGATGCGTATTTCGAGAATATTAAAAAACGGACGATCCGTAATATTCGCTATGGATCATGGCATGGAGCATGGTCCAGACGAGTTTCCTAAGGAACATCTGAACCCAAAGATAATCCTTAAGAGGGTAATAGAAGGTGGCGCCGATGCTATAATGGTAAACATTGGCATTGCGGCTCTCACATGGGACGTTTGGGCTAATAATGTGGCCCTTATAGTTAAGGTTACAGGGAAGACGTCAATAAGGCCTAAGGATGAAACTCTTCTTCAAAGCCCTACTGGCATAGTAGAGGATGCTGTAAAGATTGGGGCAGATGGAATTGCAGCAACAGTCTATTGGGGATCACAGTACGAGCACATTATGATGGAACAGTTCGTTGAAATTGCAGCAATATGTGAAGAGTATGGGATGCCAGTACTTCAGCTTGCATACCCTCGCGGCCCTGAGATTCAGAACAGGTATGATCCAAGGATTGTTAGGTACGGAGCAAGGGCTGCTGCAGAAATTGGTGCTGACATAATAAAAACCTACTGGACAGGATCTAAGGAGAGCTTTGCGTCTGTAGTTGAGGCAGCATCTGGAGTGCCAGTTCTTATGAGTGGGGGGCCAAAAACAGATACTCCCCTTGAGTTCCTAAAGGTCGCAAGGGATGTCATAGAGGCAGGAGGAGCAGGTGTTGTTGTCGGCAGAAATGTATTTCAAAGGTCTGATCCTGTTACAATGATGAGAGCAATCGTTAGAGTTGTTCACAAGGACGAGGATCCTGAGGAAGTTGCTAGGGAAGAAGGTCTAGTTTAGCTAATATGCCTTTAGAAGATGACAATTAATGGAGGTTTTGTATGGATGTAGTTACTGTAGGGCACATTCTCACAGACATAAGAATTAGGACTGATGAGTTTGCAACTCCTGATAAGGAAAGTAGAGTAATAGAGATGAAATATGGTCCAGGAGGGTCGGCTGCTAACTCAGCAATAGCTTCTGTTAAACTTGGAAAGAGGGCAGTAGTCCTAGGAAAAGTTGGCATGGATGACTTTGGAAAACTTGCCTTAGAAAGCATCATGAGAGAAGGTGTAGACATAAGCTCAGTTAAGATAAAAGTGGGTGGTCGCACAGGGTTTACACTCGTGATCATAAACGCGAATGGAGACATCATAATGTATGGATACAAAGGTGTTGCTGAGGAGTATTCTCCAGAAGAACTTGACAAAAAAGCAATAAAGGGCGCAAAGCACCTCCATGTAGCTAGTTTAAGGCTTGATACTGCAAAAAGTGCTCTTGAAGTAGCAAAGGATAGTGGTCTAACGACAACATTTGATCCTGGAAGAAGACTCTCTAAACTTGGCATAAGTGCCTTTAACGAGATAATGCCGTATACAGATTACCTTCTTTTGAACATTAAGGAGCTGGAGATGCTTACTGGAACAACAGACATATCAAAGGGATTTAAGAAAATATCAGAGGCTGGTTGTAAGAATGTTATTGTAAAGATGGGAGGAAGAGGAGCTATTTACAAAGGTGAGGAGGGGGAGATAAGAGTTAAAGCGTTTAAAGTAAGTGCCATAGACACTACGGGGGCTGGAGATGCTTTTGCTAGTGGATTCTTTGTAGCACTACTCTATGGGGCATCAGTTGAGGAAGCTTTGTTATTTGCAAGCGCTACTGCTGCACTAAAGGTTACTACGCTAGGGGCACAGCTTAAGCACAGGCTAGAAGACGTCATAAAATTCTTAGAGGATAGAGGATATAAATTGTCGTTTATATAAAAGCACTTATTCATACATCGTGAAGAGATCATAGTCCTCTCCGACATCAAAGAGCCCAAGCCTTACTCCAGCATCAAGCCACGCATGAGCATAGTTTACACATGCAAATGCATTCACAAAATCTCCCTTCTCATAAAAGTACATGGCATCCTTGTAGTATGACTCTGCCATCCTATAGAAATCCTCTGCAGCTTTTCTTAGAAAAGATTTCCTAGGGACAGATACCCTAGCCTTCCTCAATGCAATCTCAGTCTTCCTTAGGTACTTTATAATCTTATCCTCTGATATTCTATTCTTAACTTCATTGTTCATAAGATGATGTCACCTATAAGTATCAGTGATCCCTTGATGAAGGCATACATCGCTTGATAAAAGTTCTCTCCACTAACTATAATAAGAAGATCCTCCTCAAGCAGATCCCTTAAAACAGTACTCTCATACACGTATCCTGGTATTGCCTCTGTAAGAGGTATTTCAGTATCTGGAAGACGTGCCTCACCCTTCTTGTAAACAGAGACTATCGCTCCTAGAGCACCATTCCTGACAAGAAGATCTCTTTCATACATCCCGTTTTTTGAAATAGGACTCCTTAGGGCCCTTCCCCTAACTATGCCCTCCACAGCATATGGCCAGTTAAGAGATCGTATGCTAAGTCTTCTAGTTATCTTAAAGTATCTCTGGCCTATCTCTTCTAGAA
>Ga0190363_1000621_pt1 | contig 21080 bp, 24 predicted proteins | sample 48721867_MG_FD_161272 | JGI IMG/M metagenome (GOLD analysis project Ga0190363, IMG submission 161272) | Hydrothermal vent microbial mat bacterial communities from Southern Trench, Guaymas Basin, Mexico - 4872-18-6-7_MG | ecosystem: Environmental > Aquatic > Marine > Hydrothermal vents >... | reverse complement strand
AGTTTGGAGATGAGTATAGTCCCTGGTTTAATCTCTGGCTGGCCACGCCGGAGGAGATGGAGCGGACGGCCAAAGGGGCTGGCTGGAGAATGTTGGAGCTCCATAAAAGCCATAGAGGTCTCTACTCAGCGGTTCTAATACGGATGTAGTTAGCATCAACTCTCTCCATCGTTTATGGTTTCAGAGAGCCTAGGGGTATCGTCGGGTTTCCTTCCCTAATCTTTTCCAGGTTGATGATGGGAGAATTAGGCTTCTCCGCCTATAACCCCCTTCTTCCTCAGCTCTTCCAACTGCTCCTCGGTGTATCCGAGTAGGTCTATGAGGATCTCCCTATTATGTTGGCCTAGGAGTGGTGCAGCCGTCGGGTGGGGTGGGGAATACTTCGAGAATTTCACTGGGAAGTTTGTAGTCCACACCTTCCCCGCCTTCGGATGCTCAACCTCTATGAACATACCCCTCTCCCATAGATGTCTATCCCTCACCACCTCGTCGACGTGATAGACCGGTGCGACTGGGACGCCTATGGAGGCGAAGAACTCCACGGCCTCATCCCTGGTCATCTCGGCCACCCTTTTCTCCACAAGCTCCCTTGAGACCTCGTCTACGCCGAAGGCCTCCCTCAAGCGGTCGAGAATCCTAGGGGAGTAGGCCGCCACCCTTATCCACCCTCCCTCCCTCGTCCTCATCAATCCTCCCACGCTAGGTGAGGGATACTTCTCCCTCATCTCCCAAGGCTTCAAGCCAGAAAGCAGATAACCCGTTATGGCCGTGTTATAGGCCACCATACAGTCAAGCTGAGCGACGTCGATCATCTGCCCCACGCCGGTCTTATCCCTCATCCTCAACGCCGCGATGATGGCCATGGCGGCCATGGTTCCAGGGCCTAGGTCTCCATAGGCCTGAGCCATCTCTATCGGCGGCCCCTTTGGGTCAACGCCGTCCCCCGTCAGCCTCGTATGCCCACTCATCGCCTCAGCTATGGCTGCGTAAGAGCCTCTGCTGCTGTAGGGGCCATATTGGCCGAAGCCTGAGAGGGCTGCATAGATGATCCGTGGGTTCACCTCCCTCAGGGTTTGATAGCTCAATCCCAGCCTCTCCATCGTTCCAGGTCTAAAGTTCTCCACCACGACATCTGAGATCTCGACGAGCTTCAGGAATATCTCCCTCCCCTCGGGATGCTTGAGGTTTAGGGTTAAGTCCTTCTTGTTGAGGTTTAGATGGTGGAACGTATATGTGACCCCTCCAAAGAGGGGGCCGAAGCCCACCCGGTCTATGGCTCCCCAGGGAGGCTCTATTCTGATGACCTCAGCCCCCAGATAGGCTAGCATCATAGTACACCAGGGGCCGAACCAGACGTGGGTTAGATCTAAAACCCTAACATCCTCCAGGGGGCTCCTCATCTCAGATCCTCTCCTCTATGAATCTCCGATATAAAGGGTGATAACTCTTTTAAGAGGCTGAGCGGAGAGTTTAGGGAAATGATCGAGATCCGGTTTCACGGCAGAGGTGGACAGGGAGCTGTGACGGCCTCAAGATTGATCGCCGAGGCCGTCGCGAAGGAGGGGAAGTATGCCCAGGCGATACCGATGTATGGAACGGAGAGGAGAGGAGCTCCTGTAACGGCCTACGTCCGCATCGACGACAGACCCGTTAGGCGTAGAGACCTAGTTCACGAGCCAGACATAGTGATAGTCATCGACCCGATTCTCAGCAAGAAGCCCTCCGTCGCGGCCGGCATCAAATCCGGAGGGCTGCTCCTCCTAAACTATCCCAAGCCCCCAGAGGAGGTGGAGATCGGAGGAGACTTCATGGTCTCCACCGTCGATGCGACGACCATAGCCCTCGAGACCCTGGGTAGGCCGATCACAAACACGGCCGTCCTAGGGGCCTTCAGCAGGGTCACCGGCATAGCGAAGCTTGAGTCCCTGGAGGAGGCCATCCTGAAGAGGTTTCCAGGCGAGATCGGGAAGCGGAACGTAGAGGCCTTGAGGAGGGCATATGAGGAGGTTCACCCACCGAAGCCGGCTAAGGGACCCCTGAGACCGGGGGAGGAGGAGCCTCCCCACGTCACGGGCTACGGCGTTCTCAAGAGCGTCGCGGATTGGAGGGTTTTCAGACCCGTCGTCGACCTGGAGAAATGCGTCAGCTGCCGTCTCTGCTGGATATACTGCCCTGAGACCGCTATAAGCCTGGTGGATGAGAAGCCTGTCATCGACTATGATAAATGTAAGGGATGCGGCATCTGCGTCCATGAATGCCCCGTGAAGGCCATAGAATTCGTCAGGGAGGCCGTCTAAAGGAGGTGATTTCATGACGATTGAGGTTATGGTTGGAAATAAGGCGGCGGCTACGGCCGCCAAGCTCTCCAGGGTTCAGGTGGCGGTGGCCTTCCCCGTCACCCCTCAGACGACCATCGTTGAATACCTAAACGAGTTCATCACCAAGGGCGAGATGGATTGTGAATTCATCAACGTTGAGGGGGAGCTATCAGCCCAGGTGGTCGTCCAGGCAGCCTCAAGGGTTGGAGCCAGAACCTTCTGCTGCACCTCCGGCCCAGGCTGCCTATATATGCATCACCCCATGCATGACACCTCAAGCCTAAGGCTGCCCGTTGTCATGGCGGTGGTTCACAGGGGCAACAAGGGTATGCAGCCCGACCATACGGACTTGATGTCCCATATCATGACGGGCTGGATTCAGTGGTATGTTGAGAATAATCAGGAGGTTTTGGACTCCATCATCATGGCCTACAGGGTTGCGGAGGATATGAGGGTGAGAATCCCCATAGCCGTCGGATATGACGGCTACATCCTCAGCTACACCGCTGAGCCGGTTGATGTCCCCGAGCAGGAGGAGGTCGATGATTTCCTGCCTCCCTATAAGCCGATGCCCAGCCTCATGCCCGAGGACTTCGACCCCAAGAGTCCGATGTGGTGGAGAGTTCCATGGGAGGAGCATCACAAGATCATCGTCAACGCCAAGGAGGTTATCAAGGAGGTGAACGAGGAGTTCGGCAAGCGCTTCGGCCGCAGCTACGGAAACGGCCTAGTGGAGGAGTATAGATGCGAGGACGCCGAGGCAGTCATAGTGGCGATGGGAACCATAGCCAGCACGGCCCGCGATGCCATAGACAATCTCAGGGCTGAGGGCAAGCCCGTCGGATTGGTGAAGCTCAAATGCCTCGTCCCCTTCCCCTACGAGGATTTCCAGCGTATAGGGAGCGAGGTGAGGGCTATAGGAATGATCGATCGCAACGTCTGCCTCGGAGTCGGCGGCGTCGGCCACACCTTCATCAGAAACGCCATCTACGACCTGGAGGAGAGGCCAAAGGTTCTAGGATTCCACGCGGGCCTCGCCGGTAAGGAGGTGAAGGTGAGCGACATCGAGCGGATGGCTGAGAAGGTTCTCAAGGCGGCCAGGGGCGAGAGCGTCTCCCCCCTGGTTGAATGGGTTTAAGGAGGTGATGTGAGATGGAGAGGTTGACGATTAAGGATATACCCCTCGAGGAGTATACGATCACCCCTGGAAGCGCCTGCCAGGGATGCGGCCCCGCCTTGGCGGCTCGCCTAGTCTTCAAGGCCCTGGGTAACAAGGTAATTAGACATGGAGTCCCATCCTGCCCAGACTCGGTGACGGCTACACCTAGAACCTTCTCAGTCTTCGAGAGCGCTGGGGCAGCTCTGACGGGCGTTTCGAGGGCGCTTAAGATCCTGGGGAGAGACGACGTCATGGCCGTAGGCTTCATCGGGGATGGAGGCACCTATGACATAGGCTTCCAAGCCCTCTCGGCGGCCGCTGAGAGAAACGAGAACATCCTATGGTTCTGTAAGAATAATGAGGCTTACATGAACACCGGTATACAGCGTAGCAGCGCCACACCCCTCTACGCCTGGACGACTACGACGCAGGTTGGCCCCAGAGGCCGCGGGAAGGAGACGCCTAGGAAGAATCTTCCCTTCATCATCGCAGCTCATCACGTCCCCTATGTCGCCACGGCCTCCATAGCCTTCCCCACGGACCTGATAGGGAAGGTGCTCCATGCGAAGAAGCTGAAGGGCTTCAGATACATCGACATCCTATGCCCCTGCCCGACGGGGTGGCGCTTCGATCCGAGTAGAACCATAGAGGTGGCACGGCTGGCTGTTCAAACCGGAATGTGGGCCCTCTACGAGATCATCGATGGCAGGGAGTTCAGGTTGACCTATAAGCCTAAGAAGCTCAAGCCAGTTGAGGAGTATCTAAAGATTCAGGGCCGATTCAGGCATTTGACCGACAGGGAGATCGAGGAGATCCAGCGGATGGTCGACGAGAACTGGGAGAGGCTGTTAAAGCTAGACGAGATGGGTGAGTTCCCACTTTAACCCTTTATCCATTCCCCGGATTTTATTTTTCCACAGCAGCTCATCATCGATGCTTAAGAGGGGTTATACGCTATTCTCTGTGGAGGTCGCCTTGAACTCGGGATTGACCCATGAGGACTTGGAGCGGATTCTCAGGGAGGCTGGTGTGGATTATCGGCTGCTGGAGTTTGAGGGGCATACCATGACGGTGGAGGCGGCTGAGAGGCAGCTCGGCGTAGATAGGGGGCGCATCATCAAGTCTATGCTCTACGTCGATGATGAGGGGAGGCCTCTGCTGGCGATAGTCACCGGAGACCGATTGGTGGATGAGGTGAAGCTGGCGGAGGTCTGCGGCGTAGAGCGAGTTAGGAGAGCCAGGCCTAAGGCGGTTAGGTCGCTGACGGGTTATGAGGTGGGAGCTCTACCTCCCCTAGGTCATAGGAGGCCGATTAGGACGATCATCGACAGTAGGGTGATGAGGCTGGAGAAGGTCTATGGAGGGGGAGGAGCGATAAACAGGCTGCTGGAGATCAGTCCCAGCGACATAAAGAGGCTGACTGGAGCTGAGGTCGCTGATATATCTCGACCTATGGAGGGAGGTTGATGCCGAGGGTTATAGACCTTGGGGAGAGAAGCCCGAAGCTGCGGGGAGTCCACCTGATAGTCGGCGAGGGATTATGCAGCAACATCTACGTCCTCGGCGTTGAGGAGGCAGTGCTCATCGACGCAGGCGTCGGAAATCGGCTTAACCCCGTCTGGCCTCAGCTGGAGGAGATCGACGTGAAGCCGGAGGGTCTGAGGGGAGTGGCGGTGACTCACGCCCACCATGACCACATTGGAGGGGTCTTCCGCATATTGGAGCGGGCTGACCCTGAAGTCTACCTACATCGATTCGACGCCGAATACGTCGCCACCTATATTCGGAGGCTTAGATTGGTGGATGAGGGCGACGTCATAGAGACCCCCCTCTGGCCGCTGAGGGTTATATGGACTCCTGGGCATACCCGTGGAAGCATCTGCCTATACGTCGAAGATGAGGCCATCCTCTTCTCAGGGGACACCGTCTTCCCCTGGGGCTACTATGGACGCTATAACGGCGAGACTGGAAGCTATCAGGACATCGTTGAATCGTTGAGGAGGTTGAAGGAGCTTCAGGTGGAGCTCCTACTCCCAGGGCATGGAGGCCCGATCTACAGGGATGCCCATAGGCATATAGAGTTGGCCTATAGGAATGCGGTCTCAAAGCCTTAAAGCTTCTGAACGTAACCAATATCTGGTTGAGCTGGGATGGTGGAGAAGAATCTCGACTTTAGAAGTGACACAGTCACGCTTCCCACCCCTGAGATGAGGGAGGCGATGGCTAAGGCCGAGCTGGGAGACGACGTCTATGGCGAAGACCCGACGGTGAATAAGCTTGAGAAGCTGGCGGCGAGGATGCTTGGTAAAGAGGCTGCGCTACTGGTGACGAGTGGAACCCAGGGAAACCTCGTAAGCGTCCTCGCCCACACCATGCGGGGCGACGAGATCATCCTAGAGGCAGAGAGCCACATCTACCTCAACGAGGTTGGGGGATACGCCGTCATAGGCGGCCTTACGGCTCGGCCCGTGAGGGGGGAGATGGGCTGGATGAGGCCCGAGGACATAGAGGCCGCCATAAGGCCGCCGAATATACATTATCCCAGGACAGGCCTCATCTGCGTCGAGAACACCCACAACAGGGCGGGTGGGATCCCGCTGACCCCTGAGCAGCTGGAGGCCGACTGGGAGGTGGCGAAGAGACATGGCCTACCGGTTCACATGGATGGGGCGAGAATCTTCAACGCCGCCGTCGCCCTGAGAGTCGACGTGAAGGAGCTGGCCCGCTATGCGGACTCGGTGATGTTCTGCCTCTCCAAGGGCCTCTGCGCCCCCGTCGGCTCGCTGGTCGTCGGCTCCGAGGAGTTCATTGAGAGGGCTAGGAAGTATAGGAAGATGCTGGGCGGCGGCATGAGGCAGGCCGGTATCATAGCTGCCCCAGGCATCATCGCCCTGACGAAGATGGTGGATCGCCTAGAGGAGGATCATGAGAATGCGAAGCTCCTGGCTGAGGGCCTCAGGGATCTTGGGATAAAGATTCTACACCCCGTTATGACGAATATGGTCTACATCGATGTCTCCCCCTTAGGCTGGACTGGTGAGGATTGGAGGAAGGCCTGTGAGCAGCTCGGCTGGAAGAGCTTTGGATGGCCTCACTCACCCATCGTGAGGCTCGTCACCCATTATGGCATAGAGCGTGAGGACATCGAGTCCTTCCTAGACGGCCTTAGGAGACTCGTGCCTAAGAGGGTGTAGAGGGGTGATCAGGGTTCCCGCCGAGGATTTGATGAGGCTGGGAACCGCCCTCTTTTCAGCCCTCGGAGCCTCGGAGGATAAGGCTAGATTCATAGCTGAGACCATCGTGGAGGCAAACCTAACCGGGCATGATTCCCATGGAGTTATCTACTATCTAACCTACGCGGAGAGGGTTAAGGAGGGATACATCGATCCTAGGGCTGAGCCGATGGTGGAGAGGGAGACCCCTACAACGGCTGTGATCAATGGATGCTGGGGCTTCGGACAGCTGACGGCGATGAAGGCGATGGAGGTGGCTGTTGAGAAGGCTGAGCGGAGCCATATCGCAGCTGTCACGGCCTATAGATGTAACCATGTAGGCCGAGTGGGCTACTACACCGCCTGGGCGGCGAGGAGGGGCTTCATAGCGATGATGTTCCTCAACGTGGGCCATCCTATCGTCACCGTCTACGGCGGCCGTGGAAGAGTGCTTGGGACAAATCCCCTCAGCATCGCCATACCAACGGGAGGCGACCCCTTCCTCCTAGACTATGCCACCTCAATAGTCGCCCATGGAAAGGTGAAGCAGGCCCTACTAGAGGGTGAGCGCATACCCAGAGGCTGGATCAGAGACCGTGAGGGGCGGGAGACCGATGACCCAGCAGCCCTCGAAGCCGGTGGATGGCTCCTCCCCTTCGGAGGCCATAAGGGATACTGCCTACAGCTGGTTAATGAGCTTCTAGGCGCAGCCCTAACGGGGTCCAGATCGGGCCTAGACCCCGAGGAGGGGCCTCCCTCGACGAATGGAGTCTTCGCCATAGCTGTGAAACCTGAGTTCTTCATTCACCCTAAGGTCTTCGAGGAGCGGTGTAGGATGATCCTCGACGGCGTTAGGCGCTGCGAGGCTGAAGCTGGCATGAGGATCATGATTCCAGGTGAGCCGGAGTGGGAGACTAGGCGTAGGAGGCTTAGGGAGGGGATACCCATCCCCGAGGCTCTGCGGAGAAGTCTCATCGCGCTGGCCGAGGAGCTAGGGGTGGATGAAGGCCTCATGGAGGCTTTAATGGGGAAACCTAAAAGAGGCTTGAGTGTAGGTATGGACGAGGAATCTTGAGGCTCCTCGTCCTCTACGGCAAATATCCCAGCCTAAACAGCCTGGAGCTGGTGGAGGCAGCTGAGAGGCGGGGCCATGAGGTTCTAAGCGGAAGCATCATCGACGTCTCCTCACACATATCCAATAGAGGCTCCAGATTCTGGCTTCGAGACGTCGAGATCACGGATTACGATGTCTGCCTCCTAAGAAGCTTCGGCCCTGGAAGCTGCTCCCAGCTAACCAGGAGGATCAGCCTCATGGAGCATATGGAGCTCACAGGCATCAGGGTTGTAAACCCCTGCTACCCCTTTCGAAGGGCGAGGGATAAGTATGCGACACAGTACATCCTCGCAAAGGCGGGGCTTCCGATAGCTGAGACCTATATAACCGAGGATCTCGGCGCAGCCTATCGATGGGCTGGGAGGCTGGGAACCTGCATCTATAAGCCCATCCTCGGCCATATGGGTCGAGGCTCCATGATGTTCGAGGATCCCGATATGGCATATAATGCCCTCAAGAGCCTAACCAGAATCGGTGAGCCTCTCCTCCTCCAGGAGTATCTACGTAAGCCTGGGCGGGATATAAGGGTCTTCGTCGTAGGCGATGATGTTGTGGGGGCAGCCTATAAGTATGGGCCTCCAGGGAGCTGGAAGACGAATGTGGCTCAGGGAGGTCGAATGGTTGCTGGGGAGATAGCGGAGGAGATATTGGAGCTAGGTGTGAGGGCCGTGAAGGCGCTGGGCCTGGACTACGCCGGCGTCGACATCGCCGAGTCGGAGCGTGGCCCAGTCATCTTGGAGGTGAATGGCGCCCCTGGATGGCAGGCTTTGAAGCAGGCGACGGGCGTCGACATCGCTGGGAAGATCATCGAATATGTGGAGGGCTTAGCCTCATGAGTTCGAGGGTGAAGGTGAGGATAAGGCTTCACGGCGTCGGGGAGGCCGTTGGGGAGCTGATCAAGGTTTTGGCACCCCTAACCGTTGAAGCCCTATTGAGGAGGCTTCCCATCGAGGGCCGCGCCCACCCGGTGGATGGGGGTATCGCCATCCTTATCGGGTTAGGGAGGGGGGAGGAGAAGGCGGTGAGAGACGTCGAAGCTGGAGCCATGGCTTACTGGCCGATGGAGGACTCCCTCTGCCTCTATCACAGCCCAGCTAGGCCCTATACACCAGTCAATCGGGTTGGGAGGATCACTGAGGGCTTGGAGCTCCTGAAGAAGGTGCGGAGTGGATGTAGGATCCGGATCGAGAGGGCTTAGCCGTATCCCTGGCACTCTACCCTTGCAGTCTGTAGATTATGAGGTCGTGACTCTTGTCCACCAGTTCTATGACTCCTTTCTCCCTCAGCTCCTCTAGGAATCTCTTCGCCACGCTCACTCTGAGGTTGAGTCTATCCGCGAAGCTCTGAGGCGTTATGGCCCTCATCCTCTTCAGGAGGTCTAGGAGCTCATCCTCCTCGAATTCAGGTATCTCTATGCTGCCCACCCGCTTCTCCAGCTTCCTATCCTCCCTCCTCCCCCTAGCCCTCCTCTCGCGGAGGAGCTGCTGCTTCTCCATCTGGCTGAGACTCTTCTTCTCAGGCATTCCCCCTCCCCGATCACTTTAAGAGCGGTGAGATAAATTTGAATCGTCGCCTGCGATAGGTGTTTAAAGTTGGGTCTAGAGATCGAGCCTCTCGCCTCCGACAGCCTAGGGGTGAGAAGCCTAGCCACCTACATAGACGCGGGGGAGATAGGCATCCTCATAGATCCAGCCACCGCCCTCGCCCCAGATCGATACGGATTGCCGCCCCATCCCCTGGAGATAGAGGCGAGGAGGAGGCTTTGGAGCGGCATAAAGGCGAAGGCTCGGGAGGCCGAGATCCTCATCGTCACCCACTACCACTACGACCATATAGACCCGGAGGAGCTTGGAATCTACGCCGATAAGACGGTTCTCATAAAGCATCCTAGGAGGCTCATCAACGCAAATCAGCGGAGGAGAGCCGCCTCCATAATCCCAAGGCTGAGGGAGCTAGCCCTAGAGCTTCTATACGCCGATGGGAGGAGCTTCGACTTCGGAGATCTAGAGATCAGATTCTCCAACCCCGTCCCCCATGGAGCCGACGCCAGGAGGGGCTACGTCCTAGAGGTCTCGATAAGGGGTGACGACATCTTCCTCTACACCTCCGATGTCCAAGGCCCCCTCCTCGAGGAGCATATGGAGTTCATCCTCGGTGAGAGGCCTGAGATAATCTTCATCGACGGCCCCACCACCTACATAGAGCATCCAAGGATGGAGGTTGAGCTTCAGTGGGCCTCTAAGAATCTGAGGAGGATCCTGGAGGAGGTGGAGCCTGAGAGGCTTGTCTTAGATCACCACTTGACGAGGGATCTAGGGTATAGGGATCGACTCTCCGAGGTCTATACGCTTGGGGAGGAGCTTGGCATCAGGGTGGAGTCAGCCGCCGAGTATCTAGGCCTAGAGCCGAATCTACTGGAGGCTAGGAGGAGGGAGCTGTATGGAGAGGTTGCGGAGGAGGCTTGACGCCCTTGAGGCTGAGATGGAGCCTTTGAGGAGGCGGATAGAGGGTCTGAGGGCTGAGGCTGAGAGATGGAAGGCGAGGAGAGATGAGCTTAGGGGGGAGATAGCGAAGCTGAGGGGTGAGGCCGAGAAGCTGAAGGAGGAGCTGAGAAGCCGCCGAGGGAGGATTAGGGAGCTGAGGCGGAGGGCGAGGGAGCTGAGGGGGGAGGCCAGAAAGAAATGGGAGGAGGCGAGGCTCATCGAGGAGGAGGTGAAAACTCAACGTAGGGGGATTCCACCGAGGAGGACGCTGAGCGAGAGGCTTAGGGAGATCGAATGGAGGATCATAACGACGCCCACGAGGGAGATGCTGAGGCGGGAAGAGGATCTCCTAAGGGAGGAGGCGGAGCTGAGAAATCTTCTCAAGAGACATGAGGAGCTCGAAAGGAGGCGGGATGAGGCGCTGATGATGAGGGCCGAGGCTGAAGCCCTGAGACTTGAAGCCAGGAGATGCCTCGAGGAGGCTGAGAAGCTGTCGGGGGAGGTGGAGGAGCTTCAGAGGAGGCTCAACCTACTATGGGAGGGGGTCAAACCCCTGAAGGAGCGGAGGGATGAAGCTCATAGAGAGTATGTGAGGCGTCGAGAGGAGATTAAGGGGCTGAAGATGCGATTGGGGGAGCTGAGAGCCGAGGCTGAGAGAGTGAGGACACGGCTGCGAGAGCTTGAGAGGGAGCGGGAGGAGCGGCGTCAGAGAGCATTGAGGGAGAGGCTTGAGGCGATGAGGAGGGAGGCTGAGAGAAAGCTGAGGGAAGGCGGCAAGCTCACCCTGGAGGAGCTACGCCTCATCTACGGTGAAGAACCACCCTGACCCAAAGCCCTCTCCAGATAATCCTCTCGAGGCGGGCTGAAGGCTTCATAGATGACGGCGCCCCCCTCTCCAGCCTTGAAGCTATGCTCCTCCCCACCTGGGATCACCCAAGCCATACCCGCCTCCACCTCTATGGATCGACCGCCGGAGGTGAGGACTCCCCCACCCCTGACGCAGACACCTGCCTGTTCATGGGGATGACTATGCGGAGGGATCACCGCTCCAGGCTCCATGTCGAATCTCACAAGCGTCATACGCTTACCGTCGGCCAGAAGCCTTAGATAAACCCCCTCAACGGGATGGAAGCCAGGGGCCTCATCGATCCGTCTATATTCCATAGGGACACCAACTCTGAGGGATCTAAGGTCTATAAAGCGTTTTCCACCTCGATAATGTTAAGGATGTGGAGGCCTCTAAAGGATGAGATGTCCCAGCTGAGTTTCCCCCTGCTCCTCGTAAACTTCAAGGCCTATCGAGAGGCCCTAGGGAAGTCGGCCTTAAAGCTCGCCTCCATGGCTGAGAAGGCCTCAAGGGAGACGGGGGTCTGTATCGCCGTGGCCCCTCAGATCGTCGACCTTAGACTCATCGCGGGAGAGGTGGATATACCCATCTTCGCCCAGCACATAGACCCCATAAGCCCTGGGAAGTATACGGGGCATATCTCCCCAGAGGCCGTTTTGGATGCGGGATGCGTCGGCACCCTCATAAGCCACTCCGAGCGTCGGCTAAGCCTCCAACTCATCGAGGAGACCGTCGAGAGAGCCTCTGAAGTCGGCCTCATCACGGTTGTATGCGCCGACACCGTTGAGCGATGCCGAGCCGTCGCAGCCTACAGGCCGACGGCCATAGCGATAGAGCCCCCGGAGCTCATAGGGACGGGGATCCCCGTCTCGAAGGCTAAGCCGGAGGTGGTCTCGGGGGCCGTTGAGGCCGTGAGGGCTGTCGACCCCTCGGTGAGAGTTCTATGTGGAGCGGGAATCACCAGGGGTGTCGACGTGGAGGCCGCCCTAAGGCTTGGGGCTGAGGGCGTCCTTGTGGCCAGTGGAGTGGTGAAGGCCTCAGACCCCTATAGGGTGTTGGTGGAGTTGGCTTCAGCTATGAAGCCTCAGCCTCCTCTATAAGCTCCTCCAGCAGCCTCCTATACTCCTCAACCATCCTGTTTAGACGGCTCTCCGTCTCGGCCTCGGCGTAGATCCTGTATATCGGCTCCGTTCCACTAGGCCTGATGAGTATCCAGCTTCCATCCTCAAACCAGAGCTTCACGCCGTCGATGGTCTCTATGCGCTCAGCCTCCACCCTCTCCCTCAGGGCCTCCAGAACTCTCTGCTTCAACTCATTTGGACAGGGGATGCGCTCCTTACGCTGAACATATCTCGGAAGCTCCCCTAGGAGCTCGCTGAGGGTTCTCCTCTCCCTGGCGAGGATGTCGAGGATCAGGGCCAGCGTCATTCCCCCATCCCTCACCGGCTGGTGGGGGCCGTAGAAGATGCCGCCGTTCTCCTCCCCGCCGAGGTTGATCCCCCTCTCCAGCATCGTTCTGGAGACCACTATGCTTCCAACCCGTGTCCAGACGACGCTTCCACCGGCCTTACATGCGATCTCCTCGATCATCTTCGAGGAGCTAACAGGGGTCGCTATGGCCTCTCCAGGATGCCTCCTGAGATAGTCCCAGGCGACGAGGGCGAAGGAGCGATCACCCCAGTGAATTACGCCTCTCTCATCGACGAAGATGGCTCTATCCCCATCTCCGTCGAAGGCAACGCCGAGATCGGCGTCGACAGCCTCCACGAGTCTGGAGAGGTCGCCGAGGTTCTCCGGCCTCGGCTCGGAGCCTCTCCCAGGGAAGCCCCCATCTATATCCGCGTTAATCGTGTAGACCTCGCATCCAAGCCTCCTCGCCAGCTCCGGAGCTGTGAGCGCTGCGACACCGTTTCCAGGGTCGATGACGATCCTAAATCTCCTCCTCCTAATGGCCTCCACATCCACGTGGCTGAGGATGCCGTCGATATAGATGCCTATAGGGTTGAATCCCTCAACCGAGCCGACCTCCCCCCACGGCTTAAGGGGTGGCCCACCCCTAAAGTAGAGCTCCTCTATCCGCTCCTCAACCTCCCTAGGAGCCTCCACGCCGTCGCCTAGGATGACCTTAACGCCGTTGAACTCCGGTGGATTATGGGAGGCCGTGATCATGATTCCTCCATCGAGGCCAAGTTTCTTAACGGCGTACTGCAATGTGGGCGTCGGCAATAGCCCCATGTCGTGAACTTGGCATCCGACGGAGAGGAGGCCGCTTATGGCTGCCTTAGCGAGCATATCGCTGCTGGTTCTCCCATCTCTGCCGACGGCGATCTCACGGCCTAGGAGGTGTCCAGCCGATGCTGAGAGCCTCAAAACCAACTCGGGTGTCAGCTCCCTATTCACGACTCCCCTGACGCCGTTGGTTCCGAAGAGCCTTGGCATCACATCACCCTTCTCGGCTCCAGGATGCTCTCCTCCACCCGTTTAGAGGGGCAGATGGTGACGCCTCCGGTGATGGTGACTCCGTCGCAGAGGGTGACATAGTCGCCGATGAGGCTTCCAGTCTCAACCTTCACCCACCTCTCCAATGTGGCGTTCTCGCCGATGATAGCGTTCTTAATCGAGCTGTGATCTCCGATGGTGGCTCCTGGGAAGATTATGGAGTTCTCTATGCGGCATCCATGGCCTATGATGACGTCCTCAGCTATAGAGGTGTTCGGCCCTATCACCGAGTCGCCGCCGATGCGCACCCCCTTCCCTATCGATGTGGGTGGAAGCAGCTTAGCCGTCTCGTCGACCTCGACATCCTCCCCCATCTGGACTCCGCCGATCCTCTCCAATAGAAGCGAGTTAGCTCTGAGATAGTCCTCAGGCACCCCTATATCGACCCAGAGGGCGGAGGCCCTATAGCCGTAGAGGAGTCCCTCCTCAGCGAGCTTCGGGAATATCTCCCTCTCCGTTGACACCGGCCTCCCAGCCGGTATGTAGTCCAGAACATCCGGCTCGAAGATGTAGATGCCTGCGTTGATGTAGTTGCTCGGCGCCCGCCCAGGCTCAGGCTTCTCAACGAATCGTAGAATCCTACCCTCCCCATCCAGCTCCACAGCTCCATAGCGGCTGGGATCTGGAACCTCTATCAAGGTGATGGTGGCTAAACCCCCCTTCCTCCTATGATAATTTAGGAGCTCCCGATAATCCACATCGGAGATGACGTCGCCGTTGAGGACGAGGAAGGGGCCGTCTCTTAGATGCTCCTCAGCCCTCTTGATCGGCCCAGCCGTGTCGAGGGGTCTCTCCTCACGGCTGTAGATGATGCCAAGATTATACTTCGTCGGCCCAAGGTATCGCGCTATGGCCTCAGCCATATAGTTGACGGCCATCACAACCGTCTCCACGCCGCATCTCGAGAGGGACTCCAGAGTCCAGTCTATGAGGGGCTTGTTGGCGACGGGGAAGAGCATCTTCGGCCTCGTGCAGCTCAGAGGCCTCAGCCTGGTGGCGAATCCTCCGGCTAGTATCAATGCCTTGAGGCCGTTCATCTCATCACCCTTTAGGGGGTTTACTTATCAAGCTTTTCCGAGAAGAGGAAGGAGAGCTCTCGGCTTAGATGCTCATTCTCGAATTTCTCATAGCGCTCTAGGGAGCCCATGTCATACCAGAAGGCGTCTGTGATGTAGGCTCCAACGCGGTAGCCGGCCTCTATGAGGTGGGGTATGAAGTCGCCCATGAGGTCTAGGCTGCTGGACCCCCTCTCCCTTGAGAGGCGTTCCATCTCGCCGAGGATCTCCCCGCTTAAGGCTAGGATTCCTATGCTCACAGGTCTGCTCAATGTAGGCTTCTCTATGAAGCTCTTAACCCATCCGTCGACGACTTCAGCCATTCCGACCCTGATCCTGAAGCCGTAGGCTAAGGCTATGGTGGCTGAGGCCCCAGACTCCATGTGCTGCTCAGCCAGCTTCCGTAGATTGATGTTTGAGAGTATGTCTCCATAGTAGGTGATGAGGCAGTCCTCATCGGTGAGGACTCCCTGGCGATAGGCGTTGACGATGGCGTTTGCGCTTCCCTTCATCTCAGGTTTATCTAGGATGTAGGTGATCTCGACGCCGAATCTTGAGCCGTCGTCGAAGTAATTTCTGATCTGTTGATGTTTATAGCCGACGAGGAGAACCAGCTCCTTTATGCCATGATACCTGAAGAGTCTGACAATATACTCCAATACGGGTCTCTGCTCCTCGCCGACGGGTATCATACACTTCTGAAAGTAGTAGGTGAGGGGTCTGAACCTCGTCCCCTCCCCGCCGGCGAGGATAACCCCCCTAACCCCCATATCACCTCACCTTGGCTATGAGCATGAAGACCCCTAGGAGGGCGATGACTAGGCCGAGGGGTGTGAAGACCCTTGGATCCGTGATCCCCGCCTCTGCCTTCAGGGAGATATAGGTGAGATAGAAGCCTATCAGGAGGATTAGGAATCCGATAAGCCTAAGTGAGAGGTCTAGGAGGGAGAGCTCCTCAGGCATCTCACCATAATTATCTGGATGTGCTTAAAGGGTTATGCGCCCGCCTCCTCCAGCTTATCGGGGAGATACCTGTCGACGATGTAGGTCAACCCATATCGGCTGAAGGCCTCCAGCTCGGCCTTCTGCCCGATCTCCAGGAAGGTGTCGATCTCCCTCTGCCACAGCTCCCCCTGATACCTCGGGTCTCGCTTCAGCTCCTTAAGCCTCTTAACATCCTTATCGGTGAGATTCTCCGTCGGCAACTTATACCGTATGATGTCCGTCGCCCAAACCCCAATCCACTTCGCATCTGGGGTTGCTAGGCCCCTAAGGTGGGCGGCGTTCGCTGAGCCTGAGATGATGACCATGGCTATGTGCATCCCCCAGGGGTCTCCATCGGTGAAGAGGTAGACGGGGAGTCCATGCTCCTCATTTAGGCGTTTAATCAGCGTCCTCGTCGCCCTCGGGGCCTGTCCAGCTGTGTGGATGAGGATGGCGTTGAAGCGTTTATGCGCCTTCTCCTCTATGAGCCTCGTGAACATGGCGCCCTTCTCGATGACCAGCACCTTATCGGCTGAGGTCTCCACGATCTCGGCGGTGCTCAGCGCCGGCCCTATCATCATGCCGTCGGGATGCTCGGTGAGGTTGAGGCGTTTTCCCTCATAGCCTGGGACGGTATACTCGATGGTTAGGTCTCCGAAGATGGCGCTCCGCTCCTCGGGGTAGATGTTGAAGCTCTCTCGGGGCATATTCAAGGCGGTTTCGAGGTCTGTGATGATCTCATCCGACTCATCTTGGCTTTTGAACTCTATGTCTCTGAGACCCCTCGCCGAGTAGTAGACCTCCCTTAGGGTGCTGGTCTTCCTCAGCTTCAGGAGCTCCCTGGCGAACCAGGCCGTCCAGATGAGCTGGGTGAAGGGCCTAATATGCCTGATGTTCCTCGAATGCCTCCTGATGACCCTGTCTCCGAGGACGTATTGGCGGAGCTCGGGGTCGTAGACGATGTTATCCGTCGAGCGGCTTTGAAGCATGATCCAGGGGAATTCACGGTTCTCGATTTGCTCGCAGATGATTTTCCCAAGCTGTTTCAGGGCGAGCTCCACGGCTGCCCTCCGCTTCTCAGCTAATTTAAGCCTCCTCCTCAAGTTCAGGCACCTCCCTTAGAGGGCTTTCAGCCTCTGAAACCTCTAGGCTGACGGCTTTGAGGAGGGGTTTGATATCCGGCGGCTTCTCCCTGTCGCAGAGCTTAGCTGAGAACTCGGCGATCTTCGGCAGATACTTCTCGAAGATGCTTAATCGACGCCTCTCCTTCGCCAATCTTATCCTCCTGGAGATATAGAGCCTTAGATGTCGCGCTATGCTTCGGAGGGCGTTGGTGATCTCCCGCTCAACCTCGGGCTGGTCGGCCATATACTCCTTCCCAACGGTCTTGTAGGGTATCTTCGTGGAGCAGACGTGGACGACCACCACCATGGGGGAGTCAGGCGACACCTTATAGGTGCCCCAGTTGATGATCTTGTGAACCACCTTCCAGACTACGCCGCTGGACTCGTCGAAGAGGAGGGGGATGCGATTCGCAAAGCGATATATCTTTATGCCCCTGCCGAGTCTACGCTCTATGGTCTTACCATAGGCGATGGCAGCCTCAACTATGAAGGGATATCCCAGATAGGTTGAGGGCCTCCTCTGAACGACCTTGAGGAAGTCGTCGTCGGTTAGGCCCAGCTCCTTCCTTATACCCATCTCCAGGAGATGCTCGCCGATGGGGGAGAGGCAGCTGGGATCCGGCCTCTGAAAGCCGTTGAACTCCCTGGCAGCCCTCACCAGCTTGACCAGCTCCTCTGGGCTTAGGCTCTTAGGGTTCTTTCCAGGGTCTATGCCGGCCTCCTGGAGGAATTTCTCAGCCGTCGCTGGGCCTACGCCCTGGAAGTGCCTAGTCATGAAGCCCTTCATGGTCTTCTCCCCCGTTATCGCTATCAGACGTCGATAGGTCTCGACGTCAGCCCCCTGTGGATGGGGCTTCACGGCCCTTGGGGGTGGAGGCATCTCCTCGGTGACGCGTTCAAATCGATATAGGCGTCCCCTAGGGTCTATGAAGGTGATCTCCGCATAGGGATTGACCATCGCCGTCTGCTTCAGATACTCGTAGATTCGATACATGCTCCGGCTGTAATCGCCTTCGAGGTAAAGCTCTACGGCTGTCCCCCTCCATCCGGCTCTGTTCGCCCTCACCCTGTGGCTGAGGATGATGGGCTTGTTGTGGACGATGTCTATCATCATCTCATATTCATGGATGTCGCCGCCGGTGCTGGATGTCACCCTAACAGGTTTGTGGGTCGTTATCTGCCCGTAGAGTATGGTGATGGTTCCGCCGAGGCCGAAGGTTCCACGGCTCTGCTTCAATATATACTTGGAGCCGTAGAGTACCTGGCCGAAGCATCGGGGTATATGCTCCGGCGGCACTCCAGTCCCATTGTCCTCCACCCTCAGCGCATAGATGCTGGTTCCGCTTCCAGTCTCCGAGATCTCCCTGATCCTTATGTATATGTCCGGCGGGACTCCACGGATCTCACAGGCGTCTAGGGAGTTCTCCACGAGCTCCCTGATGGCTGAGTACATCGCCCTGCTGGGGTTGCTGAAGCCTGCGATCTCGCGGTTTCGGTAGAAGAAGTCTGAGGGGCTTATGGATTTGTAGATGGTCTCAGACAATTAGTCCACCTCCTCCCCCTCCCATAGGAGCATCTTCTCCCTTCGGAGTCTGCGTCGATAGTCGTAGAGGAATTTCCAGACGGTGCTGTGGAAGGCTCCTTCGATGAGCATCAATACGGCTTCACGGGCTATGGGCAGCCTGTCGACTCGGCCTATTATGGCGACGGTGTCTCCGTAGACGCTGATGAGGGTCTCGGTGAGCTCCTCCAGCATCGCCCTCGCCTTGCCGTTTCGCCCTATTATGCGGCCTTTAACCCGCTTCAAGGCGTTCTTGGATCGGCCTACGTGATCGGTGAGGTCTATTATGATGAGGCCGTAGTCTTCTTCCCCAAGCTTCATAGCTCGTTCAGGGCTGAAGCCTCTCCCTATGGCCTTGACGATGTTCATCACCGTATAGACGTTCGCCGGATCAGTCGAGGGGGAGGCTGGGGATATCTCCACCGACCCCGAGTCGCTGTCGATGTGGATCTTGACGTCGAAGCGCTTCTCCAGCCTCTTCTTCACGCTTCCCCCTGGGCCTATGAGGACTCCGATGCGCTCCATGGGTATCTTAACATAGGTCTTCGGCTCCACCCCTAACCCACCGCTCGATGGTTTCTACATCTAAAACCTCTACTCCAAGCTCTGAGAAGTAGGCGTTTATGTTGACTATATCCCTCCGGAGAAGCTGGTCGGAGAGGGGGTGGTCGAGGAGGACGGCTTGGGATATGTCGAAGATGACGGGCTTCTCCTCCCATATCATGATGTTATATTCGCTTAGGTCTCCGTGGACTAGGCCTGCTCCTGTATATAGCAGCTTAACCTCCCTCAGCAGCCGGTGATAGAAGTCCTCTGGGTCTCTGGGCGTCGCCTCCCTCAGCAGCGGCGCAGGGACGCCGTCTCGCCCTATGAAGCCCATGACGAGGATGTTCCTGTAAAATGCATAGGGCTTCGGGACGTTGACCCCCGCCTTCTCAGCTCTCTTGAGGTTTTTGAACTCCTTCCTGGTCCAGGCGTAGATGAGTCTCCTGGGGTCTCTCCTGATACGTTTGAATCTTGGGTCTCCCTCGATGTATTTCAGCATCCCCTTCCTGAACTCGGCTGTCGTCGTGTAGTATATCTTTATGGCGATCTCCTCCTCCTGCGGCGTCAATCCCCAGTAGATGCGCCCCTCCTTTCCCGCTTTGACTACGCCGTAGATTCGGTCGATGACGCCCCTCTTCATCAATTTGTAGATGCCTTCAAGGGTGAGTTTGTCGAAGACTTCCTCGATGACCTCGAACTCCTCGGAGCGCTTCTCCTTCATCAGGCTCTCTTCCTCATATCGTCTAACCTCTTCCTCCACCTCCTCCTCGAACTCTCTCCCGCTCAAAGCCGTTCTCTCCCAGGGCTACTCTATCTTCAGTATCCCCTCCTTCCTCAGCTGATCGACTTGACCCTGAGTGTAACGCCAGAAGATGTCTCCCCGGGTCTCATACTGGAAGTCCCAGGGGGATACCAATACCACATCCCCCTCCCTAATCCAGGTGCGCCGCTTCATCTTCCCCCTGATCCTACAGACCCGGGTGTGACCATCCTGGCAGCGGACGAGGACACGGTCATAGCCTAATAGCTTCTCAACTATCCCTAGGACGTCGTTCTCCGATGGGTAGACCATCTCCTCCTTTATGTCCCGCTCGCTGATCACCTTCTTCTTCCCCATACCCCCTCCCTCCCCCAATAAGGGGGAGTGGAAGCTTAAAAATCGTTTCCGTAGCTTTCAGGGGTTTATCCGAGGGGTTTAACATAAAACGACAAATATCTCAGCCCTATAGAATCAACATTGCATTAATTAGGTATCTCAACGGGAACCTCGTCGACGATCTGGATCGATTTAAGGGTGACCTGGCATAGGTAGGCGTGGACCTCCACCCCGCTCTTATGGGCCTCCCTCAAAGCCTCCGTGAATCCTGGGTCTAATCGGCTGTTGGGTCTAAACTCCACGGCGTCTCCACGTTGGATGATGAAGACGATGGCAGCCTCGAAGCCTTGGGGTCTATGGGTGAGGTGTCTCAGGTGTCTCCGCCCCCTCTCGGTTGGGGCGTCTGGGAAGAGGGCGGTGCCCCCCTCGACGAGGGTGCAGGATTTCACCTCCACCAACATGGGTCTAGGGCCTTCGAGGAGGAAGTCTATCCTAGAGCCGTCGAATCGAAACTCCCTCGCCTCAAGGTGGAATCCCTCAAAACCCTTCAAGGCTCCCTGCCCCAGGGCCTCCTCAAACAACCTGTTTGGCATGCGGGAGTCTATGGAGACGAGGACGCTCCCGGCCTCCACAAGTATGAGGTCAAACCTCGTCCTCCTCCCAGGCTTAGGTTTTTCATGGATGTAGATAGTGGCCCCAGGGATGAGGAGCTCTTGAAGTCTCCCAGGATTCGGTATGTAGACCTCGATCTCGTTGTCATCCAGCTCTGCAAGGCCGAGAAACCTGTTGAGGCGCTCCCTAAAGATGGCCTGGAACAGTGGCTGGGGAAGGCGCATCAATTATAGTTGGGTCTAAGCCTTAAAGGTGTGAGCGCCACCATTAACATCTGGAAATTTTTATAACGTCGTAATGGGGGCTCCTCTTTATCTTAGGAGCTCCTTGATTCTTCTGAGCATCTCGTCGTTGGAGGCTGCGATGACTGAGAGCCTGCTGTCTCTCTTCAGCTTTAGGTCTCCCATGTAGACGTCATTCAATCTATAGACTCCTCCCGCCTCCTTTAGGATGTGGAGGGCTGCCGCTGA
>Ga0190363_1000620_pt1 | contig 21122 bp, 15 predicted proteins | sample 48721867_MG_FD_161272 | JGI IMG/M metagenome (GOLD analysis project Ga0190363, IMG submission 161272) | Hydrothermal vent microbial mat bacterial communities from Southern Trench, Guaymas Basin, Mexico - 4872-18-6-7_MG | ecosystem: Environmental > Aquatic > Marine > Hydrothermal vents >... | reverse complement strand
CCGCCAGGCTTCGTTAGCTCCAGCAATGAAACCGTTTAATTTAAATTCTTCAATCAAATTGATAGCCCGCTTAATATCCTGCATGTTGGCACAATCAAAAACTACTGGTTTCTTCTCCACTACATAAGGCAGCAATCTTTCCAAAAAAGCATCATATTCAGGGCGGGAAACTTTGGCTGGGAACCGGAGAAAAGTTTTCTTTTGGAGAGCATAATGTTGGGCATCCAGGAAAGATTGACGAAACAAAGCGACGGTACCCATTAAACTAGAAGGATAACCTCCCCGGGAGGTAGTGAAGTAGAGATGCAGGAAGACTTTATCGTTGAGCACCATCGGGGGGAACTTTTCTCCGTTGAGATTAAGCAGCGTGCTCACGCCAGCAAATATCTGTTGGGGGGGAGTGACTAAAATAGTGGTGATACCAGCCTTATGTAGAGAGCTAAGAGTGGTCTTCTTGAATTTAAGGTTATCCAAGACTAAAAAATTAGTTTTATCCCAGGACCTCTCCTCGGCTGGAGCGGAGAAAGGCGGGCGTCGCTGCGCAGTAGAACCTGACGGAGATTTTGTTTCGAGAAAGTATTGGGAATAAGCATCAATTAAGCCCGGATAAGCTTCCAGACCTTGAGCTTCAACCACTTCAGCATCTTCAGGGATGTTGACTTTAGCTGCTGGACCCAATGTTTCAATCTTACCATTACGAATAATAATTGTGCCGTTTTCAATTACTGGGCCGGTCACCGGATGAATTCGACAGCCCACCACAGCATAAGTGGGTTTGACTTTCTCGGCAGGAAGAGAACTGACGAAAAAACCAATAACTAAAAGAAAGACAAGATAATTCCTGATTACTCTCATGGGCCTCCTTTCACCCAAAAAATATGGGATCTATATAAAATCACCAGGATGAACGGGTTTAATTTCTCAGGAAAAGAGGAGAGATAGAGGGAAAGTTGGGTCCAACCACTCCCCATGTTCATGGCGGCTATTTTATCAAATAGACTAAAAAAATAAAAGAAAAAATGAGAAGTAACAGCCGCCATTTTGAGGATGAAGGCCGAGCTTATTTTATCTGAAAAACCTTGTTATAAAAGGAAAAATAATATTTCCTGTTTTTCCTATCGTCTTGTGGGACTAATATCTTAAATCTTTTATATCTTATCTCTGGGACGAATTAGATTACTTCCTCCCAGCTGGCAAGATGAGTCCACTGCTCCTGCTCCTCTTTCTCTTCCTCCAGTCTGAAGGTTGAGTTGTCCTTAACTTGATTATCGGGTATATTATGTAAACCCGCTGGGATGAAGTGGGAGATAAAAATGACAGAAATGAGGCTAGAAATTCTTAAGACGCGACTTCTCCTCCAGACAAATGAGCCTGCTCTTTTGCCCACCATCCCGCCACCTCTCGAAGTTCCCTCTTTACTGACTGCTTTCCACAAAATAACCCTTCTCCACTCGGCGCCAGCCCAACTCCCGGTTGAAGGCACAATCGAAATCTCCGAAAACCCCTCTCTGAGTCACCTAGAGTTCCAGCGGCGCAATGATAATCTATTTCTTCAAGGTCCCTTTCTCCATCTTGGCCAAAAATGTACTGACCGGCGCTATACCCTGTGGGGTAATTTAGGTTTACTTTACCGGTTTACTCTTTATTTACTAGAAAAAAAACACCAGATTTACAGTCTTCACGCCTGTTCTCTCTACGATAAAGAAAAAAACCAGTTGCTAATTGTGGCGGGAGGGGCAGGAAGTGGCAAAACAGTCTTTCTGCTCAGTGGTCTGGCCCAAGGCCTCCAACTTTTCTCTACCGAAACAACTCATTTCCAGCTTCAAGAAAATAAAGTTGTCTGGTTTAAAGGCTCTTTAATTGACAACGTTCGCCTGACTACTTTGGAAAAATATTTTCCCTTCTTCTTACCCTCTCCTAGTGGTTTACCCGCCTCATCAGCTTATAAGAGCAAAGTGGCTCTGGACCTCTCTTCCTTTCAGACTCCCTTTGATGAAGTGATTGATTTGAACCGGGTCATCTTCATCTTCCCTCATGTGGAGGAGGGCTGGCCTCAAAGAAAAGAAGTGTCTTTAACTAACTCCTTAGAAGTAGCCCGCCGGCTTTACGCTAATATTTCCTCTAAACTGGCTGAATCAATCATTCTTTATGACTCACTGCCTGTGGTGGGCTGGGAGGAGAGTGACCTCGCCCGGCAGAGATGGGCCTCCCTCAAATCCCTTTTGACCACCTCTCTAGCTATAACAAGTCTCAACATTCTCAGTAGCCCGGCAGATTGCTGGGGCAATTTATTAAACCATTTAAACAATTCAAAAAAGTAAAGGAGAATTAAACATGGCCAAAGCATGGGACGGAGTGATCACAATGCCTCTTTCAGGTCGCTCAGTCAAACCAAGAACCACTGGCATCACCATGGTCATTGATAAAGGACTGGGCCTGGCTCGACTCAAAGATCTCCTAGAAACTGCCGGTGACTATATTGATATCATTAAATTGACTTTCGGCACTTCTGCTTTCTATGACAAAGACTATCTTCGGCGGAAAAATGAACTCATTGCTTCCGCTGGGGTCGAAGTTATGCCTGGAGGAACCTTCTTGGAAGTCGCCTTCTGGCAGAAAAATATAGCAGGCTATTTCCAACGAGCCCAAGAGTTAGGTTTCACCGCTATTGAAATTTCCGATGGCACCATCGACATCCCTCTCCCCCAACGCCGTGACCTTATCAAACAAGCTTTGGACAGAGGGTTTAAAGTTATCACTGAAGTGGGCAAAAAAGATCCCCGTCAGGCCCTGCCTATTGCTTTAACTCACGAACTCATTAACTCCGACGCCGAATGTGGCGCCTTCAAAGTTATCATTGAAGCCCGTGAAGCTGGCAAGGGAGTGGGTATCTACGACACCGAAGGCCAGATAAAAGAAGAAGAAATAGACAATATTGTAGCCGGAGTCAATGACCCGGAAATTTTACTGTGGGAAGCCCCACTGAAAAATCAACAACAGGCGCTCATTATCCGCTGGGGAGTTAATGTTAATTTGGGAAACATTCCTCCTGACGAGGTGCTGGCCTTGGAAGCACTCCGCCAGGGTCTTCGGGGAGATACTCTCCGCCGGGCTTATACCGCTAACCCCGAGTGGTCTAAGTAAGAACTTCGGAGGCAGGTTTTCTCCTTTATCTGATTTCATTTGGCCGTTCGCAAAAAAAAACGCAATAAAAAGGGAAAACCTCTTCAGAGGGGAGCAATGAATACTCGCCAGAAACCTCAGGAAACTTACTCCCGGGGAGAAGTTCTCTCCAAGGAAACCTTTTAGTTCAACTCTTTCTTTCGGTTATGAACCCTTTTACTCTCTTAAATAATTAAAGCTCCCTCGTCTCGACTCTCCTCTATTCTCCTTTCTTCTGCAGTAACCAGAAAAGCACTGTATGTTCGCCATCAGGCAGTTCAAACTTCAATGAATCGCCGTCAAAAACTTTCCTAATCCGACCATCTATCCGAAGTTGATATTTCCCCTCGACTAAAAAGCGAACTTTTATCTGAAGTTTATCCAGGGATTTAACTTCAAAAGAAATTTCATTTTCAGAATAGAGAAAGTGCCGGAACACGGCCGGCCGATTAGTTTCAACTATTTTCCGGCCCTCCTCCCGCAACTCTAATCCTTTCTTGCCCAAACGGAGTTCATAATGACGGCCTTGAATAGCTAGCCTCTCAATTCGACCCCGTTTCTCCGGCCGGAGGATGCCGAAACGGAATCCTTCCCAAGGAGTAAAATCGATATATTCTTCCAGGCCGATCAAGGCAAAGAGCGGTCCCCAGCTTTGATAACGCTGGCCCCCCGCTTCACCAGTGCGGGAATCATAATTCTCGGGACAAAGTTGGTAATGTTTCCAAGTCCGCAGGAAAAGTTCCACACTTCGTTTGGCTACTTCCGAGGCTACCGCATCAAAACCATAAGCTTTTAATCCTTGATAAACCAGATAATTGGTCGGGGGCCAGATAGTTCCTCGCCAATACTGCTGGTCGGTAAAAGCGGGGTCATCCCGAGAAATGGTGGGCACCACGTAATCCCCCCAATACTCATCAGGATTACGTAAGTGACGGACCATTTTCATGGCCCGCTCCTCATCGGGAATACCAGCCAAAAGGGGATAAAAATTGGAGGCAGCCTTACGGCGGGAAAAACGACCATCCCAGTGGCGATCGAAATAAAAATTCTCCAGGTCATCCCAAAGTTGGTCATTGATAAGCTTCTTCATCTGTTCGTATTCCCGGAGATAAGCAGAGTATTCCCGACGCAAACCTAAAGTCCGGGCGATTTGAGCCAAACACCAGGCATCTAGAGCATACAGCGAGTTAAGATCCAAACAGTTCATAGTCAGGGTACCGGTTGACTCATTAAAACCCGCCTCATCCCAATTAGGCAAGTCATCCTGGCCTGATTCCCACATAGCTCGTTGTTTCCCAGACACTCCCTTTTCCCAAGCTGGCACGAAGCGAGAAACTAATTCTTTATCTGAGCCCCATTCCAGCAGACCATCATTGTTACCGTCGCGCCGGGGGTGGCCGTTTTTAGGGGCCTTCCAAAAGGCATGCCATTTTTTCAAATAAGGGTAGGCAAATTGAATAATCTCAGTATCACCGGTTTTCTGGAAAAGTTTCAAAGTGACGTAAGCTCCCACCGGAGGTTGACTTCGGTCAGCGGCTCCGGAGAAGCGACCGCGCCAATTAGGAATATTGCCATTGGGATACTGGGTCTGAAGGACGGCTTTCAGCACATCCTTAGCCAGTTTGACACTCTCCACCGACAATTCCAGAGCATTAAAAAAAGAATCCCATTCAAAAATCGTCCAATGGTCCTTTCCTCCCCGAGGAGAAGGAAAAATCCAGCGACGACCAGCTGGCGTGTAAAACCGGTGATGACCGGCTTGATAAAGAACCATCCAGAAAAGATTATTAGTAATCGCTTCGGCCACATTTTCATAAAGTCCCGAGACTCGGACTCTTTTCTGGAGGTAATTCCTTTCCTCATCACGGAGAAACTTTTCAATTATTTTAACGCTTTTATAACGATAAAGATGATCGGAAAGAATCCGAGCATCTCGGTCGACACCAGCTACAAAATAAAGCACTCTTTCTTTAGTGGAAGGAAAGGCCAGAACCTCCTCCTTCTCCTTTCCCCGGAAACGGTCGCCTCGACGATTGGTCCAAAAGAGATAATACCATTCACCACTTGTTCCTTGGACCTGACCATCGCTGCGGAGACGATAATTCCCTGACATATCCCACGGAAAATAATGGACAATCTCGACTGTAATATACTCAGGTGCTTCTATCCGACCGATAATTGTTCTTTCATCCCGTCGTGACCACTCCAGGGTTAGCGTATCGGACCTTTTAGGTGGTTTTTTCAAAATAGGAGTTTCCCGCCCTTTGCCGAAAGGCAAACTCAAATCAAACCTGATCCGGGCGTATTGGCCGTCGGGCGAATGAGGCCCCACTTCAGCTACTAAAAATAATAAATCAAGGCCATCAGCCCGCTCCTCACCCCGCTTAACCCTCACTCGAAAAGCAAAGGCGCTCTTAGGGGAAGGAGCTAAAACCAATCCAGCCCAGGCTTGAGCATCCAGGGCCCCAATATAAATTTCTTTCCAAGGATAAAAAATTTCTCCCCGAAGCTCACTCCCCAGAGTCAAAAGAAAAGTGACGAGCATCAGGACGGCTAGGCTCTTCCCCAACCTTTGAATCTTCGAATCACCCCGGTTATTTTCTCTTCGGTTCATGTTGATTATGACTACTAAACCCATCTGTAATTATTTACATAATAATAAACAAAATCGAGACAAAATTCCAGAACAAAAAAGAATAATTTGGAGAGTTTCGGCCACGAAAGAATAAATATAATTGTAGACAATTACTTAATTATAATATATTTTGTCAACTTATAATTTCAGATTTGGAAAAACCCCTCACTTCGGGATCCCCTTAAAACTTCCTCTACTTCCAGAAAATTCTTTCAGCCAAAAGAAATATTCCAGGCAAAAAAAATTCAGTGCGATTTCTTCTTAAGCCGGCCATCCTTTCTTTATGTAACGAGTCACTGCATCAATAAACATATCCAAGTCTTGCAGGGGCGTATAGATACTGGGCGTAATCCGCATGGCTATAATATCCTTTTCTCCTTTCTTGGGAGCTGGCACTCGGACATTGATGGTATAAATTTTATGGTCCCTAAACAACTTTTCCCGTAATTTGACCATATCTAAACCTTCCACGGTGAACGTCCCAATGCCACAGGATTGCTCGGGTTGATACGAAGTAAGAATCCTTACTCCGGGTAGGTCTTCCAAGGCTTTGGCCCAGTAATTCCTCAAATAGCGCAGTCTTTCCTCTTTTCTTTTGGGGCCGATAGCGTGATGAAACTCCAAAGCCTCGCCTATAGCCAATTTGAGATACTCCGGTTGAGTCCCCACATGTTCAAATTTACGGATATCGTCGCTTAAGGGATCAGGAGCTGGAAAAAGCGGCCAGATATCTTTAATCCTGTCATTCTTGACATAAAGAAAACCGGTCCCGATAGGGGCCATCATCCACTTGTGTAAATTGGCTCCATAGATCTCACATTCTAAATCCTTTTGCTCAAAAACAAAATGGCCAAAAGCGTGAGCCCCATCAATAACCACCGGAATCCCCCTCTGTTTGGCTAGCCGGCAGATATCCCGGATAGGGAAAATTTGGCCGGTTAAATTGGTAATATGACAAACAAGAATGAGCTTGGTTCGAGGAGTAATCTGGCGGGCAAAAAGTTCGGTTAACTCAGCTAAACTCCGGGGAGGATAAGGGAAAGCAAAAGTCTTAACTTTAATCCCTTCCCGCTTTTGGCGTTGATAAAGAGCATTTTTCATGGACGGGTAGTCATGGGTGGTGGTGATCACTTCATCACCTGGCTTAAGTTCTAACCCTAAAAGGGCAATCTGCAGAGCCTCGGTGACATTGCGGGTTAAAGCTATCTCTTCAGGAGAACAGCCGAAGGTGCGCGCTATTTTTTGCCGGATTAATTCTTTCCGGGGACGTAAAAATTGCCAAGAATTATAGACCGGAGCTCCATTGGAAAACTCCATGTAGCGCTGGGCGGCTTCAATTACAATACGGGGAGCCGGATGAACACCACCATTATTGAGATTAATAATACTTCGATCAGTATTAAAGGCTTGCTGGACATGAAACCAGAAAGTTTCATCCCGGGCCACCTTCTCCGCTGGCGTACCAGCCACTTCCTCAATTTTTTCAGCCAGTCGAGCTTGAGCTCGCCTGGTTCCCCAGCCAAACAGAGTCACCCCGCCAACCCCCAGCGAAAGCCTTTTCAGAAAATCCCTTCTCGATGTAGTCATCCTTTCCTCCTCTCTTTCATCGGTCGGAAATCCGGCCGATTATATTAAATAAAAATCAAAATTAGTCCCAAATTCTCCTCTTCCAGAGAGCTCATCTTGGGAAGAAAGAGGGAAATCATAATATTCTTTTCTTCCTTAAAGTTAGTTTTTTAAAGCCGGCAGAGTGAGTCTTCCCTAAAGGATTTGGCTTGGCCGGTGGTCGACGGCCGTAGAAAAAATCATCGCTTTTGACAGCCACTTTCTGGGCCAAACGGGAAGACCGAGTGGCCACTCGGATAACTTGATGAAATAAATTATTTTCCTTACTGTAAGGACAAACATAAAGGCAAGTGGCACAATCAGTCCCCACCTGTCGCCAAAAACGGTAGCAAGCTTCCCGATCAATTACCCAACGGGTTATTCCATTATCTACCTGCCGCTCACCATGAGGAATGGCCTGAGCGGGACAACATCGAGCACATTTAAGACAACTGGCACAGAAATCTTGAACCCCAAAGGAGATAGGCTGATCGGGCACTAGGGGCAAATCAGTGGTCACTACACCCAGACGGACGCGAGGCCCATAAGGATAAGTAACTATAATTCCTAAGCGGCCCAATTCTCCCAGACCAGCCTTCCAAGCCAGAGGGGGAAGGATGACCTGATAATTACTCCCGGCAATGTGCGCCCGGGCTGGATAGCCTAACTTTTGAATAGTTTTAGCTAAGATAATTGAAATATGGGCTGCCTCTGTATATCTCACGGCTGTTTCCACCACCACCGGTGCTTGGGGAGCAGTAGCCACCATGGCCAACGACATTTCTACGGCAAAAACTATAGCATAACGATGATTTAGCTCTATCTTCTGACCATAGGGTTCTGGGCCACGACCCACGTGCGAATAAACAAAGGCGGGGTCAAGCTCACAAACCCCACATAACTGAGCTCCGAGATAATGCGCCAGTCGCTTGACCATGACTGTTGCTTCTTCAGGAGAAAAAGAGAATTTTTCACCCTCGGGGGGCCCACCAACTTCAGACAAAAAGGTCTCAATAAAATCAAACTCCGCCTCGGCCAGAGCAAACTCCCAGGGAAATTTCTGCCAATGGCACCGGTCAAGCAAATCAGGCAACTGCCGCAGACTATCATCTAGCGACTTCAAATGAGGCCGGAGTTCATAATACTGGCGGTAATGATCGGAATTTATCTCCAGGTCAAAACGGGCAAAAATCACATCCCGTTCATCAATGCGGGCCGGAGAAGCCACAATCCGAAGTTGAGTGCGAGGCCGCGGACTAAGAACAAGCCCTAGGCAAAACAAAATGATCAACCAACCCAGACTAGCTCCGATCATCAAAAAAGATGGTTGGTGAAGAGAAAATAGTAGAATTAGGCCACCTCCCAACCCGAGAGCTAGAAGCGCACTGCGTTCAGCCGCCCGCCTTTCCTTTTCTAACAAGCTATAAAAGCTCATTAAAATAAAAAATAAAACAGCTCCCAAGAGAGCCATCACACCGCCAATAATCATTAGCCTGAGCCAATTCATTGTTTTTCAAAGTAATAAACCCTTCTGCCTCTGTCAACTATTTTCGAAACGACTGTGGTGACTATTTTAAGATGGCCTAGATAATTACTAATTTATTAGTGCCCCATGGCCCAGCTGAATCTAACCTCCAAGTCTAAATGCTTTGAATTCCAGGAGAAAACAGTATAATATTTCCCCGATGCATCAGACGAAAGTAGCCCTGGTTAGATGTCCCGATTACCAGCCAGAAAATCTTCGCCACGGGCTGACAGAAATTTTCTCTTACTTGGGGGGACTGGCCTCTCTTGTTCGCCCAGGAAGTCATGTTTTTCTCAAAATCAATCATCTTTCTCCTCCCTCCCCTCCGGAAAGGGCCATTGTCACCCATCCCGAATTTACCCGAGCCGTCATTGCTCTCTTGAAAGAGCATGGTTGTCGGATTGTGGTGGGTGACGACATTCAATCCGGAGCTAAAGATGGTTTTTTGCTTTCCGGCTACCGGCAAATGTGCCGGGAAATGGGAGTAGAATTAGTCAATCTTAAGGAGAAGGGCTTCCAGAAAATCTCTCTTCAGGGAAAAAGATTAACCGAAACACTTATCTCACCACTTGTCCTGGAAAGTGACCAAATAATCAACTTGGCCAAATTAAAAACCCACTCTTTAACTACTTTCACCGGGGCAATTAAAAATTTTTATGGCCTTATTCCTTACGGCCTCCGACTGGATTACCACCGGGAATTCCGCTGGGTTAACGAATTTTGTGAAATGCTGGTGGATATCTATGCCGCAGTAAAAGACAAACTTTGTCTGACCTTGATGGATGCGGTGGTAGCCATGGAAGGCGAAGGCCCCTCTAGCGGCCACCCTCGACCATTGGGTTACCTCCTCGGTTCCCAAGATGCTGTGGCTGTTGATGCTGTAGCCGCCGCTCTCATCGGACTTTCCCCCGAAAGTGTCTTAACTACCAGCGAGGCTCAAGCTCGGGGACTGGGCCAGGGAGAGCTCGATAAAATTACTCTGTGTGGTCTCAATCTTCAGGAAGCTATGGTGCCCGATTTCAAACACTCCGCCGCCGCTCATCTTGCCGGCCGAAAAATCCCCAACGCAATTTATATCTTTATCCAAAGCCAATTCCACCTTACACCTCGCGTGATTAAGGACCAATGTAGTGGGTGTAAAGAATGTATTCGAATCTGTCCCCAGCAGACAATTAAGCTCATTCAGGGGAAAGCCTGGGTAGATACCGCCAACTGCATCCATTGTCTCTGCTGCCACGAAGTCTGCCGTTATCAGGCGATTAAACTTAAGCAAAAACCAATCGGCTGGCTCTTTCGTCGGGTAGTGTCTTTACTTAAAAAAGTTAAAAGGAAGAAAAAGAAGAAAGTCGCCCTGAACTGAGAAAGGTCCATAAATTATTTTCATTAAGGATTTTTTCTTAAGGAGAGGATAAACAGCCACTTCAAAAGTTAAATAACTAGGGAAAAGGAAAAATGATTTAATTAATCGGAAGCGAGCCTGATTTTATGCTTCTAGCTGGAAATAATTTAAGAAACCAGCTAGGCTATGAATTCTTCAAGGAGGAATAATGAATTGGTTGGAATATTATCAAGAGCGTCAGGAAGAAATGGTGTCTTTTCTCCGGGAGTTGGTACTTCGAGAATCTCCCAGTCATGATAAGCAAGCGGTTGATACCTGCTCTGATTGGCTCATTAGTGAATTAAAGAAAATGGGTCTGGAGGTAACTATTTACCCCCAGAAGGAAATCGGCCAGATAACTTCGGCTCTTTTACCTCTAGGGGAGACAAAGGCGATTACCTTACTTTTGACTCATATTGACACGGTATGGCCCGTGGGACAGCTAAAAGAGATGCCTTGGCGGGTAGATAAAGCCCAAAACCGAATCTACGGTCCAGGAGTACTTGACATGAAGGCCGGCCTGACCCAAGCCGTTTTTGCCTTAAAAGGCATCATTGACCTTGACCTAGTGCCTCGCAACCAAATTCTTCTTTTTATTAATTCCGCTGAAGAAATCGGGAGTCCAGCCGCCGATGAACTTATTTTGGAACATGCCCGCCGCAGCTCCATTATTCTCTGTTTGGAACCAGCTCTGCCTGGCGGCGGAATTAAGATGCGGCGCAAAGGTCGGCTGGTGATCGAGCTTAAAGTCTCCGGCCAAAGAGCCCACGCTGGCACCCCATCTAAAGGTGTCAATGCTATAGAAGAACTCGCCCTCCAACTTAATCGCCTCCGCCGTCTGCGAACGAAAAGCCTGACTTTGAACATAGGGAAAATTGAAGGGGGTGAGAAAGCTAATATTGTGGCCGCTGAAGCTGCTGCTCTTCTGGACATCCGTTTTTGGAACAAAGAGCAAAAAAATAAGGTTTTGACCTATCTAAAAAATCTGGCCCCCCAATTGCCGGGAGCCAAATTAAACTGGCGGATTGTGACTGAAACCCCTCCTCTCGAACCTACTGAAGCCTCACGTAAACTATTAACCAAAGTGAGACGGATCGCTAGCCAACTAGGACTTTCTTTGCCGGCTGGTCGTTCCGGAGGAGGTTCCGATGCTTCTCTCGCTTCTCAAACCGGTCGACCCGTGCTTGACGGATTGGGTCCCGAAGGAGAAGGAATTCATGCTGAAAACGAAAACCTCTGGTTGCCTTCTCTTATCCAACGGACCGCTCTTCTTACGGCTACTCTTCTAGAAGGACCACTTTAAAGCTCCTGTTCCCTTTTCTCACGGCTCGACCTCCTCTAACCCACAAACTGACCCCCGGATGGTAATTGGGCCGGTCTTCCCGGACCTGGCCTCCCACTCCTGTCTCTCACCTTCTTATATTTATCCTCCTCCTAACTTATTCCCATCCATTTTTAACCTGCAAGGATTTCACTTTTTACAAATCATGTTTGGGAATCAGACGAATTGAAAAATTGCAAAATTGGGATTAGTGAAGAATCGGGGCTAAGTCTTCGCTCTTCACTTTTGTCCCCCCATTGGTTTAGAAGCCATCCCTGGATGTTTCTTGAGAAGTCCGGCAATTAAAGAAAATTTAAGACAATAAATTCAAAGGCGAAAGGTAAAGACCTCAGCCGATCTGTTTTCCTGAACCTATCTGCTTTCCTGTAGCTGACTTCGCTCTTTAGTTTGATTGGTGAAATCTGAAGAGCTGCCCCCGCTTTGACCCTTCTTTGCGGTCCAAAGTGAAAAGTAAAGCTCTGACCCCAGTCTTAAAAACCCTTGAAGATAAAAAGCAGTGAAAGATTGATTGAGTTTTCCAAAAAAAACTAATATAATTTTTTCTTAAGTTATCCCATTATAGAAACAACCAAAGGAGGATTCATATGATTAAAAAGTACTACCTACTTTCTCCTGGGCCTACACCTATACCCGAAAAGGTCCTCTCTGTAGCCGCTGAACCTATTATTCACCACCGGACTTCCGAATTTTCGGACATTTTTATGGACGTGGTGGAAGGCTTGAAATATGTTTTTCAAACCAAAGAAGATGTTTTCGTGCTGACCTCTTCCGGGACCGGGGCCATGGAAATGGCTGTAGCCAATTTAATCAACCCTGGAGACAAAGTCATTACCATTAACGGCGGAAAGTTTGGGGAAAGATGGGGCCAAATTTGCCGAGCCTATGGAGCCGAGGTCCGAGAAATAGTTTTGGAATGGGGCGATGATTTCACTAAAGACCAATTAGCGGAAGAACTTAAGGCTCATCCTGAGACCAAAGTTGTTTTTACTACTCTGTCGGAAACTTCCTCCGGAACCGTTTACGACATTCAGGGATATGGAGAAGTCGTGGCCCAAACTGAAGCTGTCTTAGTCGTAGATGGCATCTCTGGCTTAGGCGCCACCCCTTGTCCTATGGATGAATGGCAGGTGGATGTAATGGTTTCTGGCTCCCAGAAATCCTTTATGATTCCTCCGGGATTAGCTTACATCGCCTTCTCTCCCAAAGCCTGGCGATTGGTCGAAGCCTCCACATGCCCCAAATACTATTTCGATGCGAAAAAATATAAAAAGAGTCTGGCTAAAAGAACCACCCCTTATACGCCTGGTGTTTCCCTGATTATTCAGCAGAAAAAAGCCTTGGACATCATTCGGGAACAGGGACTGGAGAAAATTTTCGAACATCATCGTATCTTAGGAGAAGCCACCCGAGCGGGGGTCAAAGCTATTGGCTTAGAACTCCTTTCCAAGCGTCCGGGTAATATCCTCACTGCAGTCAAAGTTCCGGCTGGAATCGATGGTCTCCAATTGGTCAAGATCATGCAGGGCAAATACATGGCTTACATCGCTGGCGGTCAGGACCCATACAAAGGAAAAATTTTCCGAATCGCTCATCTCGGATATATGGGTGGATTTGACATCATCACAGCTTTAACCGCTCTGGAAATGACCTTAAGCGAACTCGGATATAAATTTGAGAAAGGTCAGGCCATCAAGGCCGCTGAAGAAATCTTGATGGAGAATTGGGAATGAGAAAAATATTAGTCGCTGACCCCTTACATCCGGAAGCTTTCGATAAACTTAAAGCTTTGCCGGGACTGGAAGTAACTTTGAAAACCGGCATGGATGAGGCAGAACTAATTAAAACCATTCCCGGCTTTGAAGCTATCGTCGTTCGCAGCGCCACCAAAGTAACCAAAAAGGTCATCGAAGCGGCCACTGACTTGAAGCTTATCATTCGGGCTGGGATCGGTCTAGATAATATTGATGTTGAAGCTGCTCAGGCCAAAAATATTGAAGTAGCCAACACCCCCGCGGCTACCACCATCTCTGTAGCTGAATTAACCTTCGCTCTCATGCTAGGGGCCGTCCGCAACATCGGACAGGCTGTTCTCTCCATGAAAGACCACCGTTGGGAGAAAAAACTTCTCACCGGCACCGAACTCTTTGGAAAAACCCTAGGCATTATCGGCAGCGGCCGCATTGGTTTAGCTGTAGCTGAACGGGCGATCGCTTTCGGTATGAAAGTCATTGCCTATGATATTGTTCCCATCAAAACTGATTTAGCGGTAACTCAAGTCAATTTGGATGAGCTTCTGGCCCAAGCCGACATCATCTCCCTGCATCTTCCCTTAACTCCTCAAACCAAACACATGATCAGCTCAGCGGAATTCGCCAAAATGAAAGACGGTGTCATTCTGGTCAATGCCTCTCGGGGCGGAGTGGTCGATGAACAAGCCCTGTTCGAGGCTCTTGAGTCGGGTAAAGTAAGAGCTGCGGCTATTGACGTTTACGAAAAAGAGCCGCCTGCCGATTGGTCACTAGTGGACCATCCTCATGTTCTCCCCACGCCTCATATTGGGGCGGCCGCCAAAGAAGGACAAAAAAGAGCTGGACTGGAAGTTGTCCGGATAGTGGAAGAAAGACTTCTTTAATCAAGCAAAAAGTCGTATAATTTAAATTCAATTAATTTTACAGGAAAGACAAACCGGATAAATTTAAAATTTAAGGAAGGACGTTATGGTCTATCTAGATAATAATGCCACTACTCCCCTCGACCCAGCTGTCCAGGAAAAGATGTGTTGGTTTCTCAAAAACCACTTCGGTAATCCTTCCTCTCTTTATCCTCTGGGCCGAGAAGTTAAGGAAATGATAACCGAAGCCCGGGAGATAATCGCCACTAGCCTAGGAGCTCAACGCAGCGAAATTATTTTCACGGGCTCAGGGACAGAAGCCGACAACTTCGCTATCCGGGGAGTGCTCGATGCTTTGCCTGAAAAAAAGGAAGTTATCACTTCGGCCATAGAGCATCCAGCCATCATAGAAACTGGCCATTACCTCCAACGGAAAGGATACAAAGTCACTTTTGTCCCTGTTGACCAGACGGGCTTAGTTGATTTGGAATATCTGGAAAAAGCCATTACCCCTCAGACTGCTCTCATTTCTATCATGCACGCTAATAATGAAATTGGCACTATTCAGCCCATTGAAGAAATTGTAAAAATAGCCAAAAAACATGGAGTATTAGTTCATACTGATGCTGTTCAGTCCTACGGCAAGATTGAGGTCAATGTTAATAAGTTGGGCGTCGACCTCTTGACGATTTCAGCCCATAAAATATATGGCCCTAAAGGAATAGGAGCTCTTTATATTCGCAAAGGCACCCCCATCCAGCCTCTAATCTACGGCGGCCACCAAGAACGACTATTGCGGGCTGGCACAGAGAACACCATCGGCATCATCGGTTTCGGCGAAGCCGTGCGAGTGATGATGGAACGGAAAAATAAGGACAAAAAGCAGATTGAAAAACTGGCCGAGGAATTAAAGAAGGGAATTGAAGAACGTATTCCTCAAGTCAAATTCAACGGTCATCCTGAACGAAGAATCAAAGGTACTGTAAACTTTGCTTTTCTTGGAGTTGAAGCCGAAGCCATCCTTTTGGCCTTGGCCACCAAAGATATTTGTGTCTCGACCGGTTCCGCCTGCAGTGAAGATTCGGAAGAAACCTCTCATGTGCTTCAAGCCATCGGCCTCAAACCCGAAATCGCTCGCTCAGCTATCCGCATGTCTTTGGGTCGCTTCAACACTGAAGAAGATATCCAGCGGGTGTTGGATGAGCTCCCGGAGGTAGTAGAAAATCTCCGTCGGATCTCCTCTTTTGAGGTGGAAGAATAAAGGACCGGTTTCATTAGAGCCAGGAGGTCTGCCTCATCTTTTAGCCTTGAAGTTAAGAGGTCTGGGTCGAGGGCGATGAAGAAACTAAACCCACGTCGGATGGGAAAACACGAGGAGAGGACTAACTTACGAGGCTGACAATGATTCTTATCGGTGAACGTCTCAATTCTTCCCGGTCGCCGGTGAAACAGGCGCTAGAGAATAAAGATGAAAACTATTTAATCCGGGAAGCCCGTCGACAAATGACGGCTGGAGCTCAGTATATTGATTTCAATGCTTCGGCTCTGATGGAAAAGGAAATAGAAACTCTTCAATGGGCCGTGCCCCTTCTCCAGCAAGAATTAAACATTCCTCTGGCTATTGACACTCCCAATCCTCAAGCTATGGAAGTCGGGCTTAAGCTTCATCAAAGCCAAGCCATCCTCAACTCGATCTCAGCGGAAAAAGCTCGTTTGGAAGCCATGTTGCCTTTAATTAAATCATATTCTCCCCTAGTGATTGCTCTTTGTCTGGATGATGGAGGCGTTCCCTCCCAACCTGAAGATTGTCTCCGAATCGCCGAGCAATTGATAGCTATCTTCCAGAAAAACAATGTACCTTTGGCCAATATTTTTCTCGACCCATTGGTCCGGCCTGTCGGCGTCAATCCTCAAGCCGGGCTTATTTTCCTCCGCTCTTTAGAACTTCTCAAAAAAAAATTTCCTGAAATTAAGACAGTAGCTGGGATTAGTAACGTTTCTTTTGGCTTACCTTGGCGACCCCTCCTCAACCGAACTTTTCTTATTCTGGCCCGACAAAGGGGTCTGGATGCTGCTATCTGCAATCCACTGGATAAAGATTTAGTGGCTCAACTTCACGCAACTGAAGCTTTATTAGGGGAAGACTCAGGCTTGAGTAACTTCCTTCAGTTCTATCGAAACTACCAAAAAAAGAAATAATCTCAGCCGGTCTTATTTCTCTCGACACTAAGGTCTCTAAGTCTTTCCCTTCAACCGGTCTATCAGACGCTGGCGGACTTTTAAGAAAAACTCGTGGTAGGCTGGGGTGCGGAAATCGGGATAAGTCCAGTCCAAGAGACGAACGCCCTGCCGCCCTAAGAGCAACTCCAGATGAGCGTAAACTCCCGCCTGAAGAGGAATCCGATGGGCGAAGTTCTTGACTGTGGCCATAATCAGAGCAGCTGGGGTTAAATAACCAGGGTCGAGGTTAACTATCCGCCTGGGAGAAGCGAATTCAGTTCTTATCTTCTCTTCCAGCTTATTAGTGGCCAATTTTATCTGGCTTATTTCCTCTGGTTTAATTAACCGCTCAAAACTTAAAAAGCAACGTTTAAGTCCTGGGCCCATTTGCCGAGCATAGTAGTCAGTCCAGGTAAAATCAAAGTAAGGGCTTCGTTCATCCACTGGTCCCCATTTTTCTTGCAATAACTCCTCGGCCCGGGAGAAAACTTCTGTCCGATTGGCGATAATCCCACAAATCAATTTCACTGGTTCAAAAGGTTGAGCTTCAGCCATTTTCCTTATAATGCCCTGAATCCTTGGGACAATCAAGTCTCTTCCTTACAGAAAACCTGGCCTCTCTGGTTTGAAGTTTTTTCAATAAAATGTCTCCAGTTTACAAGAGTTATTAAAATTAAAAGGTCTCACGGATGGAGGGCGCGCCAGAGAAAAATCCAGGCTCTAAGGCTAGGCTAGCCGGCGACTCATGGCCTAGAAAATTCTTTTTTTGAAGAATTACTCCCATCACTAATCTCCAATTGGCCGGTTATCTCTCGCCTAAAAAATGGGAGCTAAGGGCTTCATCCCCGAGTTCTCTGGTAGCCAATTTCTCCAATCATGACGGTCCTCCTGGTTTAAGCGAGAATAAGATTATCTCCTCTCCGGCACCAAAACAAAGAGAACCAGGCAGGATTTATGCTTGCTGGTGGTTCCCCCAGCAAGCGAGAGATGTTTATTGACCGCTTCCCTGAATTTCCTTATAATCTAGAAATCATGAAATGGGTTTATATTGAAGATATCAGCCAATATGAAGGTCAGGATGTAGAGATTAGAGGCTGGGTTTATAATAAACGTTCCAGCGGAAAAATTCGCTTTCTACTGGTCCGTGACGGCACCGGGATTATTCAAACGACGATTTTCAGTGACCAAAAGGATCATCCCCTCTTTGCCCAATTTGACCGCCTCACTCAAGAGTCATCTCTTATCCTCCGCGGTACTGTCCGCAAGGAAGCCCGGGCGCCGGGAGGTTACGAAATATCCGTTAAGGAAATAGACATCATTCAGATTGCTCAGGATTATCCCATCACTCCTAAAGAACACAGTGTCCCCTTTTTGATGAAACATCGGCATCTTTGGTTGCGTTCCCGGAAACAACACGCCATCCTTCAGGTTAGAGCTGAAATAATCCGGGCTATCCGCGACTTTTTCGACGGTCGAGGATTTCGGTTGATGGACACCCCTATTCTGACCCCCAGCGCTTGTGAAGGCACGACCACCCTTTTCGAGACAGAATATTTTGACCAAAAGGCTTATCTCAGTCAGAGCGGCCAACTTTACAATGAAGCCACCGCCATGGCTTTTGGTAAAGTTTATTGCTTTGGGCCCACTTTCCGGGCCGAAAAATCAAAAACCCGCCGGCATCTTATCGAATTCTGGATGGTCGAACCTGAGGTAGCTTTTGCTCAACTGGAAGATATTATCGTTCTCGGTGAGGAACTGATTCTCTTTATTATTGAGCGCGTCCTCGAACGGCGACGCCCAGAACTAGAGATTCTTGAACGAGACACTAAACCTCTAGAAAGCATCAAACGTCCCTTCCCTCGACTTAAGTATGATGAAGCCATCCCTATTCTCCAGAAACATGGTTCTAAAATTGAGTGGGGTGACGATTTTGGAGCTCCTGAGGAAACCTTGCTTTCTCGAATTTATGATAGTCCAGTCTGTGTCACCCACTTTCCGGCTAAAATCAAAGCTTTTTACATGCAGCCTGATGAAAGTAATCCCGAAGTTGTTCTCGGGGTAGACGTCTTAGCCTCGGAAGGCTATGGTGAAATAATTGGTGGCGGTCAACGCATCCATGACCTGGAGCTCCTAGAAAGAAGAATCAAAGAGTTCAATCTCCCGCGGAAGGCCTATGAATGGTACATCGACCTCCGTAAATACGGTAGTGTGCCTCATGCTGGATTTGGTTTGGGATTGGAAAGAACTGTGGCCTGGATCTGTAAATTGCCTCATATCAGACAAACTATTCCCTTTCCCCGGCTACTCTACCGTATCTATCCTTGATTTTGAGCCGTCATCCCGGAAAACAGATACCTTCAGAGAAATGAGATGAAGAAAAAAGTTTATTTACTCAGTCTGGGATGTGCTAAAAATCTCGTTGATAGTGAAGTTATGCTGGGCTATCTGCTCCAGGCCGGTTATCAATTTGTGGCTGAGCCTAGCCAGGCCGATATAATTCTCATCAACACTTGCGGTTTCATTGAACCCGCCCGCCAGGAAGCCCGCCAGGCTATCCAGGAAGCAATTTCTCTCAAACACCATCACCCCCATCTCCAATTAGCAGTAGTCGGTTGCTACGTGGAAAGAGACCGAGACACACTTCTTCAAGAATTTCCGGAGATAGACATTCTTTCCGGAGTTCGAGATTTTGACCGAATAGTAGAACTTCTGGAAGGACGAGATTTTCAGCCCGGCCGGGAAACTTTTCTCTACTCCCATGAATCACCTCGGGCTTTAACTACCCCTCCCGCTTGGGCTTACGTTAAAATCTCTGAAGGTTGCTCCCATCAATGTGGCTTTTGTTCTATCCCTTTGATAAAAGGCCCTTATCGTTCCCGTCCCGTGGACTCCATTATCACTGAGATCAAAATGCTAGAAGCCCAGGGAGTACTGGAAATAAATTTAATTTCCCATGATACCACTTACTATGGTCGTGACTTAGGACTTCAACAAGGTTTAATCCACCTCTTGGAAGAAATCCTTGGCCAAACCAGCCTTCCCTGGATAAGGGTTCTCTATGGCTACCCAGAAGAAGTGACGGCTGAGCTTATCGATCTTTTCCGGGAAAAAAGAATCTGTTCTTATTTTGACCTCCCCTTCCAGCATGCTCATCCCCGGATAATCAAAGCCATGCGCCGCGGTTTAGACGGGACCCGGGCCCTGCGCCTCATTGAGGAAATAAGAAGTAAATTTCCTGAGGTAGCTCTGCGGACCTCCTTAATCGTTGGTTTCCCCGGGGAAACACCAGCTGAATTCTCCACTTTGGTTGACTTTGTGGCCAGGGCTGAATTCGACCATCTGGGAGTTTTTCTCTACTCCCCCGAAAAAAATACCCCTAATTATTCTCTAGGCGACCCAGTGCCCTCGGCCGAAAAAGAACGGCGCCGGGCAGAAATCATGCAACTCCAAGCTGAAATTTCCCACCGAAGAAACCGCCGTTTTTTGGGCCAACGTCTGGAAGTTCTGGTGGAAGAAAGTTCTGACCAAACTCCACAATTCTTGCTGGGACGGACTCAGTATCAGGCGCCTGAAGTTGATGGAGTAGTCTATCTTCAACCTTGCCACCAGAAATATATTAATTCTCTCCGACAGGTTGTGATAACTTCGACAGATGTGTATGATTTGAAAGGAAAAATAGTCCCATGAAGTTTCTAACTAAAATCATAGCCACTTTTTTTGGTCTTGGATTCGCACCCATCGCCCCGGGCACAGTAGCTAGCTTTGGGGTTATTCTCCTTTACCGCTTCTGCCTGAGTTCCCTCAGTTGGCCGGCTTTCTGGGGAATTTTCCTTTTCCTTTTCACCAGCGGAGTCATAACTTCTTCTCTCTATTCCGGGGAACTGGGCCAGGAGGACCCCCGCCGGATTGTGATTGACGAAGCCGCTGGACAATGGCTGGTTCTTTTCCAGCTCTCCCCTGACTGGTGGCTACTTATCGCCGCTTTTTTACTTTTCCGGTTATTTGACATTCTCAAGCCTTTCCCTATAAAAAAATTAGAAATTTTCCCCTCTGGGTGGGGCATAATGCTGGACGATATTCTGGCCGGTCTTTACGCGGGTATTGTTCTTAATCTTTATTTGTTTATAAAATAAAATTGATTAAAAACATGAAAATCTGGCTTCATAAAAGGAAGAACAGTTTCGGCCTTGGGGGCTTTTAATTCAAAAATAAACTAGTTCTTTTTTAAGAATAATGAGCCAAAAAATACCTCGAATTGAAATAGTGGCTGTCGGCAGTGAATTGCTGACGTCTCATTTTCAGGACACTGACTCTCCTTATATTGTAACTCAGTTGGAGAAACTAGGGCTTACCCCTGCCTTTCGAACCATTCTCTCCGATGAAGAAGAAATACTGAGGCAAGGCCTTCAGGACGCTCTTCAACGCTCGGAACTGTGTTTTATTATCGGGGGGCTAGGTCCCACTGAGGACGACCGGACTAGGGAAATTTTGGCGAGTCTCTTGAAGAAAAAATTAATTTTTCATGAAGAAATTCTCACCTCTATCCGCCAACGTTTTGCTCGCCGCGGTTTAACTATGCCTCCTTCTAATCTCAAGCAAGCCTATGTGATTGAAGGAGCTCAAATTCTCCCAAATCATCACGGG
>Ga0190363_1000619_pt1 | contig 21129 bp, 21 predicted proteins | sample 48721867_MG_FD_161272 | JGI IMG/M metagenome (GOLD analysis project Ga0190363, IMG submission 161272) | Hydrothermal vent microbial mat bacterial communities from Southern Trench, Guaymas Basin, Mexico - 4872-18-6-7_MG | ecosystem: Environmental > Aquatic > Marine > Hydrothermal vents >... | reverse complement strand
TGGACAGGTCAGTAGCTTGCTGACGAGGAAGCGTGGAAGAATATTGTCCTCAGAGCAGAAGGGAGCCTTACTTGCTGTTGACGGATACATACCAGTCGCTGAAACCTTCGGGTTAGCCGCCGACCTTAGATCTGCAACTTCAGGGCATGCCTTCTGGCAGAGCCAGTTCGATCATTGGGAGAGAGTCCCAGAGAACCTTGCTAAGGGAATAATCGCTGAAATACGAAATAGGAGAGGATTACCTCCGGAGATTCCGGACGCGAAGAAGTTTATAGACGAAGCCTAATTCATGAATCTTTCTAGTGTGCTTCTGCAGTAGGCTGTTCCATCGCAGATGTTCGTGTTAAGCCATGAGAAACCCTCGCGGCAAGTTGCGAAGGCAAGACCATAGCTGAGAACCTTCTTCCTTATTCGCTCTACGATTTTCAGCCTGACCTCCCTATTTAGATACTTGTATCCCATTATCCATTCTCCGTCTCTGTAGGCTTCTCTCAATCTTTCGAAGAGTCTCGGATGCTTCTTTTTTAAAGCTCTAAAGAATCCCTTAACTGGCTTAAGCGTAGATACTGTTATCTGCTTAACGCCTATCTCCGCGGACTCAGAGATTATAGCTTCAAGATCCTCATCGTTTAAATTAACCGTAGGGATCACTGGATCTATCCTAACAACTGTGGGTATGCCCTCATCAGCGATCCTCTTCAGTGCGGATAGCCTCGACTTGAAAGATGGAGCATACGGCTCAATTATCTCAGCGACCTCCCGTCTAGGAGTAGTTATAGTCATAGAGACGACTGTTCTCGTCTTCTTGAAAACATCTATATCTCTGGTTACTAAGTCCGACTTCGTCACTATAAGAAGCGGAAAGCCCTTATCTGCTAGAACCTCCAAGCATCTTCTCGTGATCTCATATTTTCTCTCCATCGGCTGGTAAGGGTCGGTTGCGTCGCTGAACATTACTGGGAGGCGTTGATGAGTATTCTCCGCCATTCTCACTATATCTTCCTTCAATCTTAAACGTGGAACAGTCGGCCCTCTAAAGCTTGGAAACTTAACCGCATAGCAGTAAATGCATCTATATGCGCATCTGCCAAGGTACGGGTTTATATTATATTTTGGAGGACATGTGCAAAAAGCTGACTTAACAACATTGAACGATGGAAGCTTCATCTCAGCACAGCTCTGAAGGAAACAAACACTAAACCAATTTTTATGGTTTAAGTGTGCATAAGTTTTCACGTTCTAAAAAGCATTTAAGGAGCACATGAGCATTAATAATGATGGGATGAAATTTTATGGATGAGGAAGAATTTAGAAACCCGTCTAAGATTTATAGACCTTCCCCATTCTGGTCATGGAACGATGATCTAAGCGAAGAAGAACTTAGATGGCAGATTCGTGAGTTCGCGGATAAGGGATTCGGCGGATACTTCATGCATGCCAGAGTCGGGCTTGCAACTCCATATCTCTCCAATGAATGGATGAATTGTATACGCGTATGCTTGGATGAGGGTAGAAAAAGAGACTTGGAGTCTTGGCTGTATGATGAAGATAAATGGCCGAGTGGCTTCGCTGGAGGCTTAGTTCCAGCTAAAAGCGATGAGTATCGCATATGCTTCCTAACAATGGAGAGAGTTGAGGATGAGGATCTAACACGTCTGCTCAAAGAAGAATCAGTGCAGGCTGTTTTTGAAATCTCTTTTTCGTCCGGAAGAATCGAAAAATTCAGATGTATCAACAAACCGGAGGATTTCAGCGGCAGAGGACGCCTATTTGCCTTTAAAGCTAAGGTTGAGAAGCGTGGAAATAATTGGTTTAATGGAGAGAGCTATGTGAATCTCTTGAATCCAAATGTTACTAGAGAGTTTATCAGGGTGACACTTGACGCCTACGCTGAGAGGTTTAAGAAATATTTTGGAGAGCATATGCCCGGAATCTTTACGGATGAACCGAACTATGCGATGGGCGATTATGTTCCTTGGAGCAGAGACTTGCCAGAATACTTTAAAAAGCTAAATGGCTACGACTTACTCGATAAACTACCACTCCTCTACTTTAAAGGTGAAGGATACCATAAGGTTCGGCATGACTTCTGGAAAACAGTTACGCTGAAATTTGTCGAGTCATATACGAAGATCTATGCAAAACGATGCGAAGAGTATGGATTGAAACTCACTGGCCACATGCTCTGCGAGGACAACTTGGATATTCAGATTAGACGGATCGGCGCCGCTATGCCACATTACGAGTACATGCAGATTCCGGGAATCGATCATTTAGGAAGAAACATTGATAATCCACTAACTCTTAAGCAGTGCTCCAGCGTGGCTCATCAGTTCGGCCGCACTAGAATCCTCTCAGAACTTTTTGGGTGCAGCGGACACAGCATGACATTCGAGGATCAAAAGTGGATTGGAGACTTCCATCTAGCATTGGGGATAACTTTCTTCTGTCCCCATTTAACGCTCTACACGATGAAGGGTGATGCGAAGAGGGATTACCCGCCGACCTTCAGCTATCATCAGCCCTACTGGAGATACTTCAAGCTCATAAACGATTATTTCGCTCGGGCGAGCTATGTATGCTCACAAGGAGAGTTTCAAACAGATATACTTCTTCTCCATCCGATAAGTAGCGCCTGGGCTACCTTCGATCCATTAAGTGAGAAGCCAAGTCCTGATCTGTGGCGTTACAATCAAGAACTCGTCAAGCTCCAAGATATTCTTTTAGGACTGCACTGGGACTTCGATTATGGGGATGAGATCATAATCTCTAGGCATGGCCGCGTTGAGAATGGAAGATTCATCGTGAATAAAAGTGCATATAGAGTTGTAATTGTTCCGCCCTCGCTGACATGGTTTAGCTCAACAGTAAATCTACTTGAGAAGTTCCTTGAATCTGGGGGAAGAGTCATCTTCGTTGGGGAGACTCCTAGGCTCATAGACGCCGAGCCCGCTGAGGAGATATGGAGGAGAATTCTTACGCATCCGAACGTGGAGAGAGCGGAGAATGAGGCTGAAGCTATATCTAAGGCTTTAAACACAATTCTGGAGAAGCCAGTGAGTATAGTAGATGATGAAGGCAAAGAGATTAGGGATGTCCTCGTTCATCATAGAAGGAAACTAACGAGGCATATCTACTTCATTGCGAATACAAGCCGGAAGAGAACATATAATGCAACAATAAAGTTTTCACAGACAGGAGAGATCTCCGAATGGGATCTCTTCAGCGGAGAAGTCTCTCCAGTTAAGGCAGCAACGAAAGACGGGAAGATGATTGTGAAGACTACTTTCCATCCCGTAGGAAGCCGTGTCTTCGTAATCGACACATCTAAGCCTCAAGCTCCAGAGGAATCTCCACCCGAATACAGAGTTCTAGAGGAGGTTAGGAGATTCCCAGAAGAATGGAGCTTTGAACCCCTAGACTTAAACTCCTTCGTTATCGACTCGTGCGAGTACTGCTTTGATAACGGAAAATGGAAGACAAGAACGCCCATATGGAAGATTCGGCACGAAGCCTGGATAGAGTCTGGACTTGAAGAGTATATTGGAATACAGCCTTGGGTTTTGAAGAAGAAGAACATAAGGCCGCCTAGGTCTCTGAAGATAAAACTCCGCGCATACTTTAAGTCAGAAATAAAGCCGAGGCAAATATTCTTAGTTGTTGAGAAGGCTTCTGCCTGGAGCATTAAGATCAATGGAGTTCAGATCTCAACGGAGACTTCGGAGTGGCATTGGGATAAGCAATTCAGTAAGATTAACATAGCCGACTATGTCAAAAAGGGTGAAAACGTTATTGAGCTCTCATCAACATTCAATTGGGATCTACCAATAGAGAATCTATACCTTGTAGGAAGATTCGGAGTTAAGAAGATATCGGATCTCGAATACATGATCACAAATGAGCCTGTAAGGCTTAGAAACGGCAGCTGGGTCGAGCAAGGATACCCATTCTACACGGGAACCATGCGGTACAATTCCACCTTTATCCTAAATAAGAAGCCAGGACGGAATGAACGAGTCTCAATACGGCTTCCAGAGGCGAGAGGCGTCCTGTTCCTTATAAGCGTTAACGGTTCAGAGCCTAAACCTATATGTTGGAGGCCTCTTGAAACAGACATCACAGATGATGTTAGGGAAGGCGTAAATGAGATATCAATAGACGTCGTCAGCTCCCTGAGAAATACTTTCGGCCCTCTACACCATAAGGCAGGAGATCTCTACATGGTTGGGCCGTCATCATTCACTGACGAGGAGAACTGGACCGACAGGTATCAGCTCGTACCTTACGGCTTGATTCGGGGCGCTGAGCTTGTAATCCGCAGAATAAACGATAAATAAGCATTGAACCTTACCAAGGCGTCTTCTTCAACCCAAACAGGTACGCCAACACGTTGATCAGTAGATGAATAGGAATTGTTAAGACGAGTATTATTATCGCCATGATAAGGGTCGGAGGCTTAACCAGAGTAGCCATCAGCAATGCCATGAGAGTAAAGTCTATCTGGTCAATTATTGGGAGGGGGGCTCCAGGATCTAAGCTCAGCCTCCTCTTCAGAAAAGAACCTGCAAGGTCACCTATCATCGCCCCGAGTGAAAGCATGAAGCCTAATAGGACACTGCCTCTTGGGAAGCCAGCAACTGGAGCTATAGCCTCTTGAAGCCATCCTACAAATGTTCCTATGGCAAGACCGGCTACGAAGCCTCGGATGGTTTTATGCGAGCCGAAGAGAGGCTTTCCGTCTATGAAGAGCTTCCCAGAATCGATTGATCTCCCGCCTCCGAAGATTACCGGAGCTCCATTTGCACAGTATGCTGGGAAGATGTAGTAGAGTGCGTTGAAGACCTCGATGAGCAAGTTATTCAGTAGCTGCATCTTCTAAGCTTCCATATATCTTCCAAGTTTTACTTGTCTATGGATTCTTTAAATCTATCGTGGAAACTGCAAAAATCATAATTGCGTGGAGCAATGCTATTTCTATCGGGGAGAAGAGAGATGCCAGTGGTCATAGTTGAAATGTGGGAGGGAAGAACCGACGAGCAGAAGGAGGAATTAATAAGAGGAATAACGGAGGCCTTCGAGAGAATAGGTGTTCCAGCTGAAGCGCTCAACATAATCATCCATGACGTCCCCAAGACGAATTGGGGCTTGCGTGGGAAGCAAGCGTCAAAGCTTTGATAAACTATTCATACCAAGCTTTCCTGATCGCGCCTAGCTCAACCTCCGCTATCCTCTCCAGCTCCTCCTTGAGAATCATAGTCTTAGCAAGCGGAGGCTCTGGAAGTCTGTTCCCGTAGTTATCGTAGCCTATGCGAATTCGCTCCGGACATATCTCCCTTACCCATTCAACAAATTCGAAGTCAAAGTCTAGAATAGGTTCTATAACAACAACCTTATATTCCCAGTCTAGATCCCGCATTGCTTCAAATCGCTCTTTGGGAGGAGGAGCATACGTAACTTTGTAGGATCTATTAGTCTCTATGGTTGCTCCTAGAACCATGTTACTGGAGAACATATGCTTGAACTCATGATATCTCTTCGGATTCTTTGTCAGAAAGAAGAAGAGCGAGTCTCTTTTAGCCCTAGCAACACGGAGAACCCTCTCTATCCACTCTTTTGGAACCCAGTCTCCCCACATATCCCCCATACTCGAGACGAAGACCACGTCGTGCTTTGGAAATCTCTGCCTAAGCCTCCACTCAGCAAAGGCTGGTTTGAAGTCATGAGTCTTATACGGCTCGATTCCCATCTTAGCTAGTGTTCTGGAGTATCTTCTAGCCCAACAATAGACACAGTTGTGCAGACAGCCAGTCACCGGATTCCAAGTAGTCATGCCCTATGCCTAGCCTAGAATACCTTTCATTATATTCTCATTTTCCTCCTTAATAGTATTGATAAAAGGCTTACATTGACTGAGTGGAGCTCCGCTTTTCAGATTCAGCTATGTCTCCGCGAGGTTCATAGTCGCGTATCCCATCGTTCCTTATGATTAGTAGAAATGATGTTTTAGCCTCAGTGCCGCTGATCTTCTCAACCGAGACTCTGATCACACCCCTCATATCTGTTCTTGAGAGCCTTATGACGCTATTTGACCAGAACTTCAGTATTCTTGTAGCTACAGGTGTAAAACCGGATTCCTGCATTAAGCTTCTCACTTGGCTGAGTAGTAGAACGGATAGTGGGGTTGTCTTCGCTATCTCTGTGAGAATTGCAACTTGACGATTCAGCTCCCGGTTAAGACTGAAAGTTGCGTTTTTCTCCGCGAGTTCTAAGCGGTAGAGGGAGGTAATTGTATCGAAGATTATGAGTCCGAATCTTTTGTTGATAACCTTCTCAAGGCTATCAATTATCTCAGCCTGCTCTTGAAACGTTGATGGTCTCAGAATTATGATCATACTTGAGACATATTCAACATCTCTAGATGCTATCTGGCCGAGGCGCTGAGGAGAAAACGCGCCTTCACAGTCTACGTAGAGAGTTTTGAATCCCATACGGGCTGAATTAACCGCACATTGAATCGCCAGGCTGGTTTTTCCGGTTTCAGCCTCGCCGTATAGGAGCGTTACTTCTCCCCGAGGGAGACCTCCATTCAAGACCCTATCTAAAAAAATGCTTCCCGTGGTTATATACTTCTTCAATATTCCATCTCTCCGCGTAGCATGGACTTCAGCAAGACATCTTCGCCGTCTTCAGCCAGCAGTTCACATAAAGTCTTTAGTTCTCCAAAAAGAGGGATAAGCGCCGAGATATAAAAAGGAATACCCGCGGATCTTTTAAGATTTAAATGGTTGATCTTCTCATTCTCTTTCTAGGAAGAGGCAGAGTGTTTTATATGAGACAGAAGATAGCGGTGGCTACGGTCTCGGGGAAAGCCTATTACTGGCTAGTGAACGAGCTGAACAAGAGAAGAATCCCGTTCCTAAGCGTGGTTCCTGGAGAGAGCATTCCGCCGACTATAAAGGTGGTTATAACAACAAAGGAGGAGAGAGCGCGGATTGATCATCCATCCGTTCTGATATATGATCCGGAGGAGAAGCCTTCCGCGGTTATAGATGAGGCTGTGCGTATAATTAAGGGTAAAAAGATCTATGAGGAGCTGGTTGTGGGGATAGATCCGGGTAAGAATTTCGGAGTAGCTGTTCTTGGAGATGGAAACGTCTTGGAGAAGAAGGAACGATTAGCCCTGGAAATGGCGATCGATATGGCTTTAACTGCTCTGAGGAGGCATCCAGCTCGGATGCGAAGGATAAAGATTGGAGATGGCGTTCCAGAGATGGCTGAGGAAGTTGCAAGTCGACTTCAAATAGCCGTTCCTGAAGACACAGTGATAGAGATCGTCAGTGAAGCGGGGACGAGTAGCGTGAAAGGTAACGGTTCCGGAAAGAAGATAAGCGATGCTGATGCAGCTGTTAACATAGCTAGGAAGGAAAGCATCTAAGAAAACTTCTGGAAGGATGAGGCTTGAAGCGGCGAGTTAACGAGAGAAAAGCCCTCCTCATCGATGGTCCTGCTTCAATATACCTTATCTCCGGAAAAGCCGAGGTTTTAGGAGCGGAAATAAAACCTGAGATGAAAGTGGTTGTGCGACGTGGTAAGAGGATACCTTTCGAAGCTCTTTCGGAATGTGAAGCTGAGATATGCGTGAGTGAAGATGGATCATGCATTGAAGTAGACGCTCCAGCGATACCATCCTCGTGGCGAGTAGCCGTTGAGGAGATACTCTCAAAGAAGAATAGCAGGTCAATTCTTATTATGGGAGGCGTGGATTCAGGAAAGACAAGCTTCTCAGTTTACTTAGCGAATTCGGCGTTGAGGAGAGGCTGGAGAATCGCCGTCTTAGACTGCGACCTTGGGCAGTCAGATTTAGGCCCTCCCGGAACCATCAGCCTGTGCTTCGTCGATAAGCAATTCACAGATCTTTTTACGCTCTTCCCAGATGAGTCTGTCTTCATAGGGATCACAAGCCCCAGTGGAGTTGTAGACAAAGTTGTTAAAGCCGCTGCAAAATTGAAGAATGTAGCCTCCAGCAGCGGGAAAAACCTACTCATAACTAACACTGATGGATGGATTGAAGGAGAAGACGCTGTGGAGTATAAGGTCAAACTTATAGAGGCTTTGGATCCAGACTGCATAGTTGCTATTCAAGCAGGCGGTGAGTTAGAGCCGATAATATCCTCGGCTGGGAAGAGAAGAGTTATCTCCGTAGAGCCTCCCGAGAAGGCTAGAAGGAGAGACCAAGAGATTAGGAGACTCCTAAGGGGATTTGCCTACAAGAAGCATCTTAAGGGATCCAGAACACGTACATTTCCCCTAAAATGGATTCAGGTTGAGGGATCCCTAAACTTGAACAGTCAAGTAGCTGAGCGGCTTAGGGAGAGGATCGAGAAGATTCTTGGAGAAGAGATTCTATATTGTGAAGAAAAGCCGAGATTCATACTCATAGTAACTGAGAGAAATATGCATCTAGATATGGAACGGCTGAGAACGGCTGAGGCGGAGATTGGAAAAAAGATAATTGCGCTTCAGAAGGGAGATGAGAAGGGAATACTTGTATCTCTTGAAGACAGGAATGAAAAGATGCTCGGTATAGGAACAATCGAGAGCATAGACTTCAGAAATGGAATAGTCAAAGTACGTACACCTGTGGATAAACCTGTTTCAAAGATCAAAGTGGGCAGGATAAGGCTTGACCCGGAGGGAAACGAGAAGGAAGTCTTCTTCAGACTTTAGGTCTTAGAGGGACACAGGTGACGAACTGGACACTCAGCATGTTTCGGATTCAAAGCTCTGCAGAACTTTCTCCCCAACGAGATGAAGAGCATGTGAACCTTGAAATATTCTTTGGGCGTATAAAGCGATTCAAGGGTCTTCCTGACTTCCTCATATCCGGCTTTCTCAGGGACGAAGCCAAGCCTCTTGGAAACTCGGTTGACATGCGTATCAACTGGAAGAACTGGTTTTCCAGCGCAGAAGAGAAGCAGAATATCAGCCGTTTTAGGTCCGACTCCAGGAAGCCTTAGGAGCTTCTCTCTAGCCTTCTCAAGCGGATCCGAATATATGAAGTTAAGCGATCCGCCCAGATCATTCAGGATAGTCTCGGAAACCATCTTAATGATTCTTGACTTGTTCCTGTACAGTCCCGCGACGAATAGGGCCTCCTCGATCTCCTTAATATCTGCTTCCGCTAAGCCTTTAGGCGTCAAAGCCGCCTTTTTAGAGAGGTTCTCATAGGCTCTTCTAGTGTTAATCTCAGCCGTAGACTGGCTTATTATCGTTCTCACCAGAACCTTAAATGGGTCTCCAGCCACCTTCGAAATGCTTGGAATCTTGAATTTGGACTCCAACGTCTTTAATACGAGTCTAGCTCTGACTCTATCTTCTTCCTTCAACATCTCCTTTAGAATTAAGGCTTTCCACGCTAAAAATAAGTATGTTCATCCATCCGACTTGTTTTATTCTCCGTCTCTTTTATAAGCGGAATGACGCATTAATCTTCTGGAGGCAGATATGTTGAGGGAAAATAGGCTTCGGGAACTGCTCAGGAAGGGTGAACCAAGCATAGGCACGCGTATAGTTGCGGCGTGGCCTGGACTTGTCGAGATGATCGGGTACACGGGAGTCTACGATTATGTTGAGTTTCTAAGCGAGTATGGTCCCTACACCTTGTATGACTTCGACAATTTAGCTAGGGCAGCTGAGCTTGTCGGAATCTCTTCAATGATAAAGATAGACCAGGAACCCAGAGTTTACTTGGCTGAGAGAGCCTTAATGGCGGGCATCCAGAACGTGCTCTTCGCGGATATTAGAACGGTGGAGGATGCTGAACTAGCTGTACGCGCAGTTAGGGCTGAACCTAAAGGTGTAAATGGGTTCAGGATGGATAGGAGGATAGGATACGGTGCCCGTATAGCCTCAGCTGAGGATGTCGTCAAAATGTGCGAAGATGCAGTTGTAGCGTTTATGATAGAGAAGAAATCAGCCGTTGAGAATCTCGAGGAGATACTTTCCGTCGACGGAGTAGATATGGTTCAGTTCGGACCTGCAGATTACTCGTTGAGCATAGGGCTGCCTGGACAATATAGTCATCCGAAGGTTAAGGAGGCCGAGTTGAAGACTATAAAGACAGCCTTAAAGATGGATGTGGCTCCTAGAGCCGAGATAAATAATCCTAAAGATGCAAAGAGATACTTGGAGCTTGGCGTGCGGCACTTCAGCTTAGGAACAGATGCAGGCATTCTATATAACTGGTGGAAGCGAAACGGAGACAAGCTTAAGAAGATACTCTCAAAGATATAGAAGAGGCTTGAAAAAACCGCGGAGGCTTCTCACATTTTGATTTTTTTAGATATTCGATTGTTTGAAGGGTTCTTAATTGTTGAAGATGAAGATTTTTAGGGAGACTGTTGAGAAGGAGGGAACAATATATCTAGCCACGATGCTTGAGATGAGGAATGCCTACATCTTCCTCTTAAGCGAAGGGGAAGAAAGGCTTGGGACGCTCGCCGTATCCATGCCCCAGAGGCCCGGCATAGTTGGGGCTCCTCTATCCTCGGTGCTACTTGGGGAGAGAAATTCCATGCTCAGTAGAATGTTGGCGGAGAGCCTCGCTAGAAGGCTTGGAAAGATAATTCTCCTATCAATCTTTACGAGGCAGGAGGCAGGTAGGAAAATCTCACACATATTTTTAAGTCTCCTAGACAAACTCTTGAAGAAAGCGGAGGCTGGAGATGAGTCTTAGAAGCTTCTTGAATGAACTTGAGGAGAAGGGAGAGGTTCTCCACATACGTGAGAGAATCTCTCCAAGATTCGAGATGGCCTCTGTGATTCAGGAATTCTCAGAGGGGCCAGTCCTATTCTTCGAGAGAGTTGAAGGCCACAATACAAGAGTGGTGGCTAATCTCTGCGGAACGCGGGGCAGAATCTGCTCAGCCCTGAAGACTTCCCAGAATGAATTATACATGAGACTATCTGAAGCTCAGAGGAATCCTCTCAAGCCGGAGATCGCCAAGGAAGCTCCCGTGATGGATGTTCATGAAAAACCGGACTTAAGCAGGATTCCGGTGCTACTTCATTTCGAGAGAGACGCAGGACCATACATAACGGCCGCAACTGTCTCGGCGCGAAGTCTAGATGGGAAGGTTGAGAATGTCTCGATTCATCGGCTCCTTGTGCTTGACAGAAACCATCTGGTCATACGGCTAGTTCCACGCCACCTTTTCAAGCTCTGGAGCATGGCTAAGAAGAAGAGGAAAGATCTAGAAGTCGCGATCTCGATAGGGCTTCATCCGGCTGTACTGTTGGCGGCTGCCTCTTCCCCTCCATTTGGCGTGAGCGAGTACGCTGTAGCAAATAGGCTGCTCGGTGGATCTCTTAAACTCGTTAAGTGTATGGAGATAGATGCGTATGCGCCGGCTGAGGGTGAGCTTGTGCTTGAGGGAAGGATCTCATCTGAGAGGGAGGCTGAGGAGGGGCCGTTCGTTGATATAACTGGTACGTATGATATAAGGCGGATGCAGCCAGTAGTGGAGATAGTCAATATTATGCATAGAAAAGACTATATTTATCAGGCTCTTCTTCCCGGCAGTTCGGAGCATCGCTTGCTAATGGGACTACCTCGGGAAGCCGCAATATATGAGGCTGTGTCCAAGGTGGTTCCAAGGGTTAAGGCTGTGAATCTCTCTGATGGAGGATGCGGGTGGCTCCACGCCGTGATCTCGATAGAGAAGCAGACTGAGGGTGACGGTAAAACTGCTCTTCTAGCCGCCTTTGCAGCTCATCCAAGCCTTAAACATGTAGTGGTTGTCGATCCGGATATTAACGTGTTTAATCCGCGGGAGGTTGAATGGGCCATAGCCCTACGGTTTCAAGCAAGCGAGGACTTAATAGTTGTGCCTAACGCTAGGGGTTCAACGCTTGATCCCTCAGCGGATCAGAAGTGCGGCTTAACTTCGAAGATGGGAATAGATGCTACTCGGCCGCTGAACATTCCGAGGGAGAACTTTGAGAGGGCGCATATTCCATCTACTCAGAAAGTCGCCGAATTGATTGACAGACTTAGAAAGACATGGCTGTAAAAGTTGCTACTGACAGGCCTCATCTATACATCTGTCTAGAGATGAGAAGACTGTCTCCACCTTGTTCATTGTAGGAGCATAGTACGCGGTCTTAGCCGAATTCGTCATTAGAACATCGACGCCGATCTCCTTAAGCCACGTGACAACGGCGCATGTATCAGATAGAACCTTCCCGCCAGCGGCCTCTATGATCTTAACATATCTCTCAGCCTTCCTCCTGACATATCTAGAGGTGCAGATCCATAACTTGACGTCTCTCCTAACCCTTCTACCCTCAATCTTTAAGGCTACATGCTTGATCTCTTCAGCTGAGCAGTGCGGACAACCTATATAAACCATGTCCGGAGGCTCATTAGTCGTTGATAGAGACTCAAAGGCATTTTTCAAATCGTTCGCGTCAACGCTTATGACCTCGAGCTCTCCGGAGACTCTTGGGCATGAAGTCTCCGGATAGAATATGGATGTCATGCCTGTAGAGGCCATAGCTGATCCTAGATGTTTCAGCTCGGTCTCTCCGGCACATGTCAGCCCGCTGAAGCATGGTATCTCATCCTTCAGCAGTCTTCCTATGTGCGCTCCGAGTGCTCCATGATCTGCCTCGCTTCTTAGGCATGACTCAACTTTTATCAGTACGTTTGCAAGGCGATTTTCAGGTTTGTGAACGCCGTAGTTCGGGGTTTTACCGATCAACGCGGCCGCTAAGGCGCTCGGCCCGCCTTCTCTATTCGTCCATGAATGTAGAACCGAGTTTGCATAGATCACAGTTGAGGATTCGGCCCATGCTAGATGCGCATCTTCCTTAGGCTTGTTAACATAGTAGGGTGTACATGTTAGGATCATGTCGATCCCTATGCTTCGATATATCTCGATTATTCTGTTCTGCTTCTCCTTAACTTCGGAGATTCCTATCATCTCTTCTGGATGGCTATAGTCTATCCCCGCGGGGTTCGCCGTTGATTTAACCATCACCTTCACTCCAGACCTGCCTAGAGCTTCAAGGAAGTCGATAGACGCGTCTCCAATAGTCTTGTAGGAGACGCCGGAGATATGAGCTGATTCTATTGGTATCAGTCTATCCGCTCCGAAGAGGTCACCGAGCTTCACAAGGATCCTCATGGCTACCTGATATGCCCAGCCCTTCTCACCGTCAAGTATTCTCTCCTCTTCCCTGCTTAGGTACATGAGCCGTCCCTCTCAAGTATTACAACTACACCTTCGTCGCCGTTAACCTCGACGAGGTCGCCCGTTCTTATCTGGGAGATATCGATTCCGTCAACCATCGGGATCCCGGCGATTACCGCTCCGACCACCACGACGGGGTCTGCCTTCTCGTTCACTATTGCCTTTGGGCCTACGCCTCTCCTTACAAGCGAGTAGAGAACATAGCTTCCAACGGTTGATCCATGTCCGTGGGGGAAGCATAGAACGGTGCCTCCGACCTTCTCTCCATTAAGATCGTGGTTCTTCTCAATTATTACTCCGGTTTCTGGATCGACCCCGCCTAGGAAGCTCAATGGATTCTTGGACACGAGGGCCTTTCCTCGGGTTCTCCCTCCTATTATAGGTCTTCCTTTCAGAATTATAGACAACGCGTTTCCTCCCAGATCAAAGAAGAAAATATCCAACGTGGGATAAGAAGATTCTCCCTTGCAAAGCGGAGCTATAGATGAATTGATATACGATTGCCGCTTCATTTAGACGGCTTGAACGAGCTAATCTAGCATCTGACTGGAAAGGTCTTCTTTCACATAAAAGATGACTACATAAATACATGGGATTCTCATCACCAAGGCTATTCAATAATTGTATTTAAGGAATAAGAAAGGTAGCATGAGTGGAACATTGTATTCTTCTCATTTTATCTCGCATAATAAAGAATGGAGCCGTATAGAAAGATGCGGTGGGATTGAAGACGAAGAATAGCTGATGGATAATTCATGAAAAATAATTATTGATTAGAAGGATGACTCTTCTTTCCTCTCCTAGCCGCTATTTCAAGCAGGGCCCTATAATATTCTCCAGTCTCGATCTTTTCACAGATTTCTACAAGAGCCTCATGAACACTTTTGAAGTATACTTTATCCTCCTCCTTTAGCTTTCCTCTCTGAATCTCCGCGACTCGAAACTTTATCCCTAAACCAGCCTCTCTGAGAGACTGAAAGAGTATTCTATGCTCAACCTCGACGAGTTGTGGATACGTGTCACGTGCAAGTCTGATGAGCTCTTCGCCTGTACCATCGATCTTCACTAGGTCCCAAGATGACATGTAATCCTCATTCCTAGATAGAATCTCTCTCAGCCGCTTCTGGATTGTCGATAATACTGGAAGAAACCTTTCCAACGGTGTTCATCCTATTCTCTCTTTAATTGCCTAATTAAAGATTGCTCTCAGCTTATATTCGGAGCCTAGCATCGAAGAATGGAAGCCTCTTTCTTCTTAAGGACTTCATCATCTTCCTAACTCTGTTATACTGCTGGATCAGCATCTTAACGTCTTTCTCTGAGGTTCCTGAGCCTCTAGCGATTCGTCTTATCCTAGAAGACTTTACTATTCTCGGGTTTTCTCTCTCCTCAGGAGTCATCGACTGGATTATAGCCTTCCACTTCTTCATCTGCTCCTCAGCCATGTCCATCATCTCATCTGGAATATCGTATCCAATTCCTGGAAGCATCCTCAAAATTCTACTGATCGGCCCCATGCTTCGCATAGCTTCAAACTGCTCATACATGTCTGCAAGGGTAAATTTGCCGCTAAGGAAAGCCTTAGCCTTCTTCTCAGGTATTTTAACCTCAGCTTCACGTACCTTCTGAATTAAACCTTGAAGATCGCCCATGCCTAAAAGCCTGCCTGCAAACCTAGGCGGATCGAAAGGTTCCAGGTCACCAATCTTTTCCCCTACTCCTATGAACTTGATAGGCGCCCCAGTGGCAGCTACGGCTGAGAGGGCGCCGCCGCCTCTAGCTGAGCCGTCGAGCTTCGCAACTATTATTGAGCCTATCGGAGTTGCCTTGTGGAAAGCCTCAGCTTGAACAGCTGCTTGTTGACCTATCGTTCCATCCACGACAAGTATTATCTCGTCTGGACGTATCGCCTTCTCCAGACGCTTCATCTCCTCTATGAGGCTTTTTTCATCTTTATGTCTACCTGCTGTGTCTATTAGGATCACATCGTAGTCGCCGAATCTCTTAAGCCCTTCCAGAGCAATCTTCACGGCGTCCTTCTCATTCTCGTCGCCATATACTGGGACATTTATCTGGCTTGCTAACTGTTTAAGCTGCGCGTATGCTCCGGGACGATACGTATCCGCGCAGATCAATGCTGTTCTATATCCCCGCTTCTGAAGGTAGCGGGCGATCTTCGCCGCCGTTGTGGTTTTCCCTGATCCTTGAATCCCAACAAGCATGAAGATGTTTCTCTTTCTCGGATCCACTTTTAGGGGGACAGGTTTCTCTCCGAGGAAACGTGTCAGCTCCTCATAGACAACTTTGACGATGTGTTCTCTTCTCGAGACGCCTAGCGGAATCTTCTCCTTTAGGGCTCTCTCCTCTACGCGTTTCGAAAGATCAAGAACAAGCTTGACGTTAACATCTGCCATCAGCAGAGCGCGCTGGATATCTCTAACAAGCTCCTTCACAGCCGCTTCATCGACGGCTGAGACTCTGAGAATCTTCTTCAGAGAATTGTATAGGGAAGAGCCGAGTTTTTCTATGGCCAATTCAGTCTCTCCAGAGGAATCGTCTTTCGAAGGATATCACTTTCTAATCTAACATGACCGCCTTTAAATCTATCCTTTTGAGGAAACATTCGCTACTTTAGCAAAGAAATAAAAATCTCGAATGTTTCATAAAGATCGATCCATAAGGGTGCTGATTATGAAGGGGAACGATGACAAATATATCATTGATCTGAGAAGCGACACCGTTACTTTGCCTACTGAGGAGATGCTTGAGGCTATAAAAAACGCGAAGCTAGGAGATGATGGTTATAGGGAAGATCCTACCGTGAACCGTCTTGAGGAAATGGCCGCTAAAAAGATGGGGAAGGAAGCAGCTCTACTTGTGCCAAGCGGGACAATGGCGAATCTCGTCTCGGTTATGACAAATACGAAACGCGGAGATAGCGTAATCCTTGAGGCTGAATCGCATATTTACTGGCATGAATTGGGAAGCATATCGGCTATTGCCGGTGTTCTCCCGATACCTGTCAGGGGTGAAATGGGTGTTATGAAGCCTGAAGATGTTGAGGCGGCTATACGGCCTCCACGCCTCCACCAAGCTGAGACAACCCTCATATGCATAGAGAACACGCATAACAGGGCTGGCGGAACGATCGTGAAGCCATCCCAGATAGAGGCCATAAGCAAGGTGGCTAGGGAGCACGGCTTAAGGCTCTATATGGATGGGGCTAGAATATTTAATGCCGCCGTCGCTTTGAAGGTTGATGTTAGGGAGTTCACGCGGCACGTCGACAACCTCATGTTCTGTCTATCAAAGGGACTAAGCTGTCCCGTCGGATCGGTTGTCGTTGGAAGTGAAGAGTTCATCGAGAAAGCTAGGAGAAATCGGAAGATTTTAGGAGGAGGCATGCGTCAGGCTGGGATAATAGCGGCTGCTGGAATAGTAGCGCTGGAAAAGATGATAGATCGGCTTGAGGAAGACCATAGAAACGCCCGCTTACTGGCTGAGGGCCTAGTACAGATAGACGGACTGCATGTTGACTTGAGAAGAGTGCAGACGAACATGGTTCTGTGCGACGTTGACGGTCTCGGAATCTCGGCTGATGAGTTCGTTAAGGAGCTGAAGAAAAACGGGGTACTTATAAACAGCATAAGTGAGAGTAGGGTTAGGTTTGTAACTCATCGGGGCATAGAAAGTGAGGATATAGAAAGAGCATTATCGATAATCGAGAATGTTACAAGAAGAATTAGTGCTGAAAATAAGGGGTGAAGGAGACGCTTCTCCGGGCTTACTTCACCCTCATGATCTTTGTGCGCCCTAAGATTCGCCAGTACTCTACTTCAACACCTTCTGAAAGCTTAGATCTGATCGACTCATCATCCGGCATTGGAGATTCGAAGATCTCGTATGTCTCCAAGTCCATTATCTGAACGGCGCTAGGAAGAATCGATATTACCTGGCCTGTTCTTTTATCGATTATTGGAACCTCAACTTTCGCATCGACGGGTTTAACGAAGCTCCTTTTAACGCCATCAAAGATTCCGATCGTGACTACGCGGGCCTTTGCCGCACCATGCTTTCCAGGCTTTGACTTCGTTAAGTCGACTATGCGGCACGGCTCATTATCTACAATTACGTAGCCGCCTGTCTTAAGACTTCCAACATCGACTGGTTTACTCACAGAAACCATCCTCCAAGTTTATTATACTTTATTTGCTAGTCCTTTTATATTTTTTAATGCTTCGTTGGCGGAGAGTTAAATCTAATAGAGATATAAACGACAAGCTACACGTATATTTTATGGAATGTCCTTATTAAGTAGTCTTTAACATTCCTTGGCGTGTGAGAAATTGTCTAAGAAGGTAGGCATATCCGCCCGTACTGACCGTGAAGACGCCGTATCCGTCGCCGCCGAGATAGCTAGATGCTTCGAGGATGAAGGATTCGATGTACTGATCGAGCCTAAGCTAGCGGATCTTATGAATAAGCGTAAAAATGCGGTTCCACTCGAGAAAATGAAGGCGGATCTCATAGTTACGATCGGCGGGGATGGAACTATTCTGAGAACTTGTCTCAGAATCCCGAAGCCTGAGCCGCCGATACTTGCTGTTGATATGGGAGTTCGGGGCTTCCTCACCGAGATAAGCCCCGAAAGAGCCGTTGAGGCAGTGAAGAGATATCTTAAGGGGGATTATTTCATCGAGCACTGCGGCAAGATAGCCTCCTTCATTGGGAATAAAAGACTTCCGGACGCCTTGAACGAAGTCTTCATAACCTCGCGGCATTTGGCGAAGCTCTTGTACGTTAGGGTGATAAAGGACGGAGAGATTGTTATGAAGTGTAGAGCTGATGGAATAATTGTGGCGTCGCAGGCAGGCTCAACTGGGTATGCCTTTTCAGCCGGGGGGCCTATCATCGACCCGGGCCTTGACGCCTTCGTCTTGACGCCAGTCTGCCCGATCATGTTCATACGCTCCATGGTTTTTCCTTCATCATCGGAGGTGACGATTGAGCTACTCAGACCCAAGTCGGCAGCGGTAGTTATAGATGGCGATTATAGATGCGAGATTAATGAGGAGAATCCATACATAAAGATTAGGAAGTCTGAATATGAATCCTCCTTCATAAGGTTTGAGGGTAGCTTCTATAATCGCTTGAAGGCGAGGCTTCTCTTTTCTAGGGAGGAAATATAGATGGATGGGAAGAAGGCTATAATAGTCGACACCACGGCGTTCATAGCTGGCTTCAATGTTTACAGCGTTCACAGCGAGGTTTACTCGGTTCCCGAGGTTGAGAAGGAACTGACCGGAGGCTCCATCTCGAAGCTTAGACTTAAGATGGCCATCGAGGACGGGAGATTAAAGCTTCGCGAACCAGGCGCTCAAGCACTTAGCAAGGCTAGGGAGACCGCGCTTGAGATGGGAGACTTCCTCTCCCTTTCCGAGGTTGATATGAAGATAATCGCTTTAGCTGTGCAGCTGAAGAATGAAGGATATATGCCGGAGATAATTACTGACGACTACGCTATTCAAAACATCGCTAGGAGACTCAACGTGAAGTATGCATCGGTCATAACCTATGGAATAAAGCATCAGCTCAGATGGGTTTTATACTGTCCCGCATGCCATAGAAAGTATCCTCCTGACTATAAGTCTGAGATTTGTGAGAACTGCGGAACGAAGCTGAAGCGAAAGCCGATAAGAAGGGACTCTATTAAGAGCATCTTCTGAAAAGAAGTAGGGTGGGAAGCCCAAGCTGCCGGGGAGATGAGAAGGGGGGTTTTGGAGCAGGTTGGGCTTCCCAAGAAGATACTTTAGGAGAAGAAGACCGCTATAAGTTTTTCGATATGTTTAACAAATTCATCTTCCTATCTTATGAGGTAGCATTTAGGATGTACGATTTAAATGAAGATTTTACGTAGCGATGTTAAACACGGCGTTGTCACGGTAATGCCGGAGGTTCTAGATGATTTCTGGGTACTATACAACATAATTGAGAAAGGAGACAAAGTTTACGCCAGAACAAGTCGTGAAATCAGGAGGAGCGAGAGATACGATCGGCCTGAGAAAGGCAGAAGAGTCTTCGTGACGCTGGGCATAACAGTTGAGAATGTCACATGGGATAACAGCATGAATCGTTTAAGGATTCACGGAATAATCTGTGATGCTCCGGAGGAGGTTGGAGCAGGATCACATCACACAATCAATGTATCTCTGAACAGACCGTTGAAGATCGTAAAAGAGAGATGGATGAAGCATCACTTAGACCAGCTGAGGCGTGCAGCTGAGCAGAGAATGCCATCCGTGATCGTAATTACCATAGATGATGAAGGCTACTGCATAGGGATTCTTAGAGGCTTCAGAGTTGAGATAAGAGCTGAGGAGCACATCACGCTTCCCGGAAAAAATAGATCTGATAATAGAAGACGGGTCCTTCAGGAACTCTTTAAGTCAGCGACTAAGGCTGTAGAGGAAATATGGTCTAAGAGAGAAATACCCATAGTAATTTTGGGACTCGGATACGTAAAGGATTACTTCATGGAGTATTTAGAGAAGAAGCCGGAACTTAAGGGGAGAGTTATAGATGTGAAGAGCGTCAACAGCACGGGGAGAGCTGGGATCTACGAGGCTTTACGATCAGGCATCCTAGGTAAGGCTTTAAAGCACATGCGCGTGATGAGGGAGACAGATTTTGTTGAGGAGTTGCTTAGACGCTTAGGTAAAGATAGGAAAGATGTAGCCTACGGCGTGGAAGACGTTCGGAAGGCTTGCATGTTTGGAGCTGTTGAGAAGCTCCTGCTAACAGATTCATGTCTACGCGGAGCATCTAACGAGGAGAGAAGATCCTTAGAGGATCTGATGAGGAAAGTTGAGGAGAAAGGCGGCGAGGTTATAATAGTAAGCGCAGAGCATGAAGCCGGAGCCAAGCTGAACTCTCTTGGAGGAGTAGCCGCCCTACTGCGTTTTCCAGTTGAGTAGCCTCACGTGAGCTCTCTTATCTTCTCGAGAATCTTTCTCTCAGCAAATGACAGCAGAGTATTTAGGGAATCCTCATCTCTAGCTTCAACTGTCAGTCGAATGAGCGGTTGGGTATTCGAAGCCCTTATGAGAAACCAGCCGTCATCCTCGATTACCTTAACTCCATCGATTGTTACGATTCTATAGCCAGATCTCTTGAACTCCCTCGTTAGCTCCTCGACAACTCTAAACTTGGCATCATCCGGGCAATCATACTTTTTTCCAGGTATTCTCGGATACATCGGTGTGGAGTCAACTATCTCTGAGAGCTTCTCGCCTCTTTTAGAGAGAACCTCGGCGATTTTTAAACTTGCATATAGAGCGTCATCGAATCCGTAGAGATCCTTGAAGTAGAAGTGTCCACTGGTCTCTCCTCCGAAGACCGCATTTTCTCTAAGCATCTTATCTATTACGTGTGGATGTCCAGTGCGGCTTACTACTGGTTTTCCGCCGTAGGCTCTAATGGCCTCTTCAATCAGCATCGAGCAGCTTACTTCATAAACGATGGTTGCTCCCCTGTTCTTTTTGAGGTACTCCTCAGCTAATATCATGATTATAAGTGTTTCAGGTACAACTCGTCCCTTATTATCAACGAAGACAGCTCGATCTCCATCTCCGTCGAAGCCGACCCCGAAGTCTGCCTTCTTCTCGACCACAAGCTTCTTAAGTTCCGTCAGAGTCTCTTCTGAAGGCTCGGGTGGATGTGCTGGGAAGGAACCGTCCGGCTCCGCGTTTATTGCGATTACGTTCATTCCAGCCTTCTCAAAGATGTCAGGTGTGAAGATCGAGCATGAACCGTTACCAGGATCAACAACTATTGAGAATCTTCTTTCAATATTAACTTTATTCAAGATGAATCTTTC
>Ga0190363_1000617_pt1 | contig 21144 bp, 20 predicted proteins | sample 48721867_MG_FD_161272 | JGI IMG/M metagenome (GOLD analysis project Ga0190363, IMG submission 161272) | Hydrothermal vent microbial mat bacterial communities from Southern Trench, Guaymas Basin, Mexico - 4872-18-6-7_MG | ecosystem: Environmental > Aquatic > Marine > Hydrothermal vents >... | reverse complement strand
AGGATCGGAAGCCCCGCCATCGTCGCCAGGTGCCCCTACGGCACGGCTGTGCCTCCTGAGGACGAGCTCATAGGTAGGGCTTTAAAGCCAGACGAGATAGCCCAAGTCATAGGCGCCGACAGCTTCAGCTACCTCAGCGTAGACGGTTTAACAGAGGCCATAGGTCTTCCCAAGAAGAGCCTATGCCTAGGATGCTTCACAGGGAAATATCCGATCCAAGATTGACCTACGGTTCTACGATTTTCCTTAACCGCTGGAATCGCATCTAAGTTTTAGCTCGGCACGACCTGCGAGTTTAAAAGTTTACATAAAATGCTCAAAAAGGTTAAAGAGGCTGGGCTTTCTTTCACTGATATTAGGCTGTTGGGTGGTTTGGTTGAAGGTCCTAGTAGTCGGTGACGGTTCGAGGGAGCAGGCTATCGCGGAGGCCTTAGCCCGAAGCGTCAAGGAGCCGAGGATCTACGCGATCATGCGGATCTTAAACCCAGGTATAGTTAGGGTGTGCGAATCTACGGGAGGCGGGTTCAGAAGGGGGAAACCCACAGACCCGGTTCAGGTGGCGGACTACGCCGAAGAGCTAAACGTAGACTTCGTGTTCGTAGGCCCGGAGGAGCCTCTGTTCCACGGCGTGGCGGACGAGGTCGAGCGGCGGGGTATAGGCTGTATAGGGGCTAAGAAGGCGTTGGCGGAGATAGAGATGTCCAAGGCCTACATGAGGCGTCTGATGTGGAAGTATGAGGTGCCTGGTAGGCTTAGGTTTAAGGCTTTCAAGAACGTCGAGGACGCTATAGCTTACATAAACGAGTACGCCGAGAGCCTAGCGATCAAGCCTGCGAGACAGGCCGGTGGTAAAGGTGTTAAGGTGATAGCAGACCTCCAGGCGTATTTGTCAAGGGAGAAGAAGGAGGTCAAGGCTAAACACGCGGTCAAGGTCGTTAAAGAGCATATGAGAGGCTACACAGACATCGAAGACCGTATCCTGCTCGAGGAGAGGGTGGAGGGGCCAGAATATACGCTTCAGTGCTTCTGCGACGGTAAAACGGTTCTACCAACCCCGCTTGTTCAAGATAATAAACACGCGTTCGAAGACGACCTCGGCCCTGAAACCGGTGGAATGGGGTCGATAGCCGGCAAAGGCTTGACTTTACCGTTTATAACGATGGATGAGTACAGCCGCTCGGTCGAGATCGTTAAAAAACTGGTGGACGCTGTTCAGAGGGAATCCGGCGAACACTATAAGGGTGTCATAGCCGGCCAGATGATGCTGACGGATAAGTGGGGTCCAACTATAATAGAGATGTACAGCCGCTTCGGGCAACCCGAGGGTGAGAACATCCTACCCTTATTAGAGACGGATATGGTCGAGATATGCGAAGCCATACTCAGCCAGAGCCTAGCCAAGGTTAAGCTCAAGTTTAGGGAGAAGGCCACGGTGATTAAATGTCTAGCCCCGAGGGGCTATCCAGACCATAGAGAGCTGGCTAAGGGACATCCGATATGGGTCGACGAGGAGGCTATCAAGAAGGCGGGTGGTAAGCTTTTCTGGGGCTCGGTAGATACGGTCGACGGCTCTTACGTAACCGGAGGCTCGAGAGCCTGTGAGATATATGCGGAGGCCGACACGATAGAGGAGGCGGCTGAGATAGCTGAGCGGTGTATCCCCTACGTCAAGCTCCTCGACGGCTGGGGCCTATTCTACAGAAGCGACATCGGTAGTAGGAGGCTTCTAGAGAAACGTATGCGGTTAGCCGAGATGGTTAGGGAGATCTACTTGTACAGGGAGAAGAAGGGGATCCTAGGTAAGACGATAGACTGGATCCCCGGTAGAGGCAAGATAGAGGTGTAAGCCGCCATGAGCTTCCTAAGAGACCTAGGCTATGTCGAGAAGCTGGACCCAGAGGTTGCGAGGCTAATACGGGAGGAGTTCGATAGGCAGGTCTACGGGATAAACCTGATAGCCTCGGAGAACTACGCAGACGAAGCCGTAATAGAGGCCCAGGCATCCGTGCTGATCAACAAATATGCCGAGGGATACCCGGGGCGGAGATACTACAGCGGATGCATGTTCTACGACGAGATAGAGCGGTTAGCCATAGAGAGGGCTAAACAGCTTTTCGGAGCTGAACATGCGAACGTTCAGCCGCATTCAGGGTCTCAGGCGAACCAAGCCGTCTACCTAGCGTTTCTCAAGCCCGGCGACACCGTGCTGGCTATGGACTTGGCTCACGGCGGGCATCTGACCCACGGCAGCCCAATAAACTTCTCAGGAATATTCTACAAGTTTATCCACTACGGCGTCGATAGGGTGAGCGAGCGTATCGACTACGACCAGGTCGAGAAGCTGGCCTTAGAGCATAAGCCTAAGATGATAATCGCGGGTGCAAGCGCATATCCAAGGGAGATAGATTTCAAAAGGTTCAGGGAGATTTGCGACAAGGTCGGGGCCTACTTCATGGTCGACATGGCTCATATAGCCGGTTTGGTGGCCGCAGGTCTGCACATGAACCCGACGCCCTACGCCGACTTCGTGACGAGTACCACGCAGAAGACCCTCAGAGGCCCTAGGGGAGGGTTCATACTTTGCCGTAAGGAGTACGCAGAGGCCATCGACCGGGCGGTCTTCCCAGGCACTCAAAGCGGACCGCTTATGAACGCTATAGCTGCCAAAGCCGTCGCCTTCAAAAGAGCCATGACCGAGGAGTTTAGAAATTATCAACGACTCATAGTCGAAGACGCTAAAGCCCTCGCTTCTGCGATGGCTGACCGGGGCTACCGCATAGTAAGCGGGGGGACGGATAACCATCTGCTTCTCGTAGACCTTAGGTGTTTAGGGGTTTCAGGTAGGAGGGCGCAGAGGGTTCTAGAGAAGGTTCGTATCTATGTTAACAAGAATCTGATACCCTTCGACGAGAAGCCTCCGTATATCACAAGCGGGGTCAGGCTTGGAACACCATGCGTGGCAGCTAGGGGCATGGGTAAGTCTGAGATGGCTTATATAGCTGAGCTTATAGACCTAGCCCTTAGGAACAGGCGTGATAAAGAGGTCTTAAAGAGCGTCGAAGATAGGGTTGTGGAGCTCTGTAAGAGATTTCCCATATACGGTGGTTCACTTTGACCAAACCCATGATCATGGACGGTAGGGCTTTAGCCAAGTCCTTTGCTGAAAAGTTCAAGACCGAGGTCTCACGTCTAGCCGAAAGCGGTGTGAAACCCTGTTTATCTGTTGTTATGGTGGGGGAGAACCCTGCCTCTAAGGTTTTCGTGAGAAACAAGGTGAGGTTCTGCAACCGCGTAGGAGTCAAAGTCTCTGTCTTAACCAAGCCGGCTTCCATAAGCGAATCCGAGCTTCTCGAACTCATCGACTTGCTTAACGAGGATGAAAACGTTCACGGCATACTCGTCCAGCTTCCCCTCCCCGACCACATAGACCCGTTTAAAGTTATGGCGCGTATAGACCCGGTCAAAGACGTGGACGGCTTAACCCCTGTAAACCTCGGTAGGCTCGCATACGGCGACGAGGCTCTGGCACCTTGTGGGGCTAAGGCCGTTATGAGGCTTCTCGAGAGATATGGTGTAGACCTTGAAGGACAGGACGTATGCATCATAAGCAATAGCGTACTCGTCGGTAAGCCTTTATCGGTTATGATGACGAATAGGTTCGCCACTGTGTCGCTCTGCCACGTCAAGACGAGGGTTCTCGATGAATACACGTCTAGGGCCGATGTCTTGATATCCGCGACAGGCGTCCCCCACTTGGTGAAGGCCGATATGGTTAAGAGGGGCGCCGTAGTGGTGGACGTAGGTATCTCGAGGCTTAAAGGTAGGATAGTCGGTGATGTAGACTTCGAGAACGTCAAGGAGCTGGTCTCGATGATCACCCCGGTTCCAGGTGGCGTCGGTCCTATGACTGTAGCCATGGTCGTCGAAAACCTTCTGAATGCGTTAAGACTTCAAAGAGGAGGGTAGTCGAGAGATGTCTTGTGAGGCTCCTCCGAGCGTATACGAGATCCCTCCCGTAGAGGATAGGCCTCTTAGGATAGCCGTGTTGGGCTCGACTAGGGGCACCGACCTACAGGCGGTTATAGACGCCATAGAGTCCGGCGGCCTCGACGCCGAAGTTGTCTGTGTTATAAGCAACAGGAGGAAGGCGTATATCCTCGAAAGGGCGCGAAAACACGGTATCGAAGCCATCTACATAAGCCCCAAAGGCCTGTCTAGGGAGGAATACGACCGTCTCGTTATGAAGGAGCTTGAGAAACGCGCACCCATAGACTTGATACTCTTGATAGGGTATATGCGTATCCTGAGCAACGAGTTCGTCAGAAGATATCGGTGGAGGATCATGAACATCCACCCATCTCTCCTCCCTGCGTTTGCGGGGGGTATGGACCTTGACGTCCACAAGGCCGTGCTGGACTACGGTGTGAAGGTCACTGGATGCACCTTGCACTTCGTCGACGAAGGCGTCGACACCGGGCCGATAATCCTTCAAAAGCCGGTTAAGGTGGATGAGGACGATACCCCTGAGACGCTTAAATCCAAGGTTCAGAAGGCTGAGCAAGAGATCATACTGGAGGCCATAAAGCTTTTCAAGCAGGGCCGTTTAAGGGTCGAGGGTAGACGGGTTAGAATACTCCCCGATAAGCCTTAGGACATCATAGGAGCTGTTAGGACCGGCTTATGAGCCGCTACAAAGAAGTCACGGAGTATGTGTACAACCTCAAGAGGCTAGGGCCTAAGCTAGGTTTGAGGAACATCCGTAGGCTCTTGAAGCTCATAGGAGATCCACAGAAGTCCTTCAAATCTGTTCTCGTGGGAGGGACGAACGGGAAGGGCTCGACGGCCGCTATGATAGCCTCGATCCTCATGGCTGAAGGCTTTAAGGTCGGCTTGTTCACCAAACCTCACCTGTCAAGCTATACCGAAAGGTTTGTGGTCGACGGTAAGCCCATAAGCGAAGAAGACGTCGTCAGGATAATCTATGAGCTTAAACCCTACATGGAGAGGATGGCGCGTTGTAAACGGTATAGGCATCCGAGCTTTTTCGAGGCCACGGTGGCTTTGGCGTTCAAATACTTCTCAGAGCAGGAGGTGGACATAGCGGTCGTGGAGGTCGGGCTTGGAGGCCGCCTAGACGCCACCAACGTTTTAAACCCGTTGGTCTCGGTGATCACGAACGTGCATCTCGAGCATACTAGGATCTTAGGCGATACAGTCGAGAAGATAGCTTGGGAAAAGGCTCACATAATAAAGCCTAACGGTCTAGCGGTTACGGCTACGGATAGGGATGAGGCTTTTAAGGTAATCGAGAGGTTTGCGCGTAGGAGACGTGCGAGGCTTTTTAGGGTGGGACGTGATATACGCTTCAGGGTTAAGGACGCTAGTATAAACGGTGAGGTATTCGACCTGGAAGGTTTGAGAGACTTCTACGAAGGACTTAGGATCTCTATGCTTGGTCTCCACCAAGTCGTCAACGCAGCTACGGCCGTCGGAGCTGTCGAGTCGCTAGCATACAGAGGTATAATGGTCTCCGAATCCTCTATACGACGGGGGCTTGAAAACGCCTTCTGGCCTGGTAGGTTGGAGGTCGTTCAGAAGAGTCCGTTTGTCGTGTTGGACTGTGCCAAGGATCCGGCTGCGGCTGCCACGCTTAGACGGGAGGTGGGTAGATTCTTCGACGGTAGACGAGTTATACTCGTCGTGAGCATATCCTCCGACAAGGACTATAGGAGGATGATGGATGAGTTTTGCGGCTTCTCAGACCTCGTAGTCGCTTGTAGGCATAAGGTCATGAATAGGGCCTTAAACCCCGAGCTCCTAGCCTCTGAGGCTAAACTACGCGGGGTGGAAGCCTTTATAGTAGATGACGTTAAAGATGCGGTCAAGGAGGCGTTGAAGCTGGCGTCTCGGAAGGACGTGATCGTGGTTACAGGATCCGTGTTCACAGTCGGAGAGGCTAGGGAGCTCTGGTTTGACGGCAGATATCCTATGGGCCGGGATTTTAACGAATCCGTTTAAATCCAAGGGTGGTTCTGTTTGGAGACTGTTTGGAGCGTATGCGTAGGGTATAAGGAGGAGCAGCTGGACCCGGTGAGCAGGAGGGTTAGGTGGGAGATCCGGGACCTCGGCGTCAAGGGGGTCGAGTGGGTTAAGACCGTTCAGGTTTTCCAGCTTAAAGGTAGGCTAGACGAGTCTGATATCAAGTTCCTATGCGAGGAGCTTCTTCACGACCCTATAGTTCAAGAATACACCTATGTGAGGGGTGAAAAGGCGGCTCATTTATTCGAGAAGCCCGGTGTATGGGTCGTCGAGGTCAGGTATAAACCAGGGGTCTTCGACAGTCTAGCCGGGAGCGTCCTAGAAGGGGCTAAGGTCATAGGTGTTCAAGGTCTAGAGGGGGCTGAGACGTATACGATATACCTCCTGTCTGGGGATTTAAACCATGAGAAGGTCGAGCTGATCTGTAGAAGGTGTCTAGCGAACCCGATAATCCACAGCTATAAAATATATACGCCGCCGGATACTTCTACCTGAGGGAGACGCGTTGAAGCTAAGGAGTATAACGCTTTACCTGAGTCCGAAAAGCTGGGACACCGGATACCTTAAAAACTACGTGGAGTCCAGGGTCTCCTCTCTCCACGAAGCCGTGGAGATTGTTAAACCCCACATAGAAGTATGGAGCCTAAGAGTGTCGACTCCCCCTCCTCCGAGCGGGATCGACATAATCAAAGCCGCCGAAACAATATACGAAACCTCAGCAGACTTAGGTGTGAGCCTGGTCTCAGGCTTCACCTTGGACGCCGAGGACTTAAACCCAGAATTACTGACGCGGCTTCTCGAATCCGGGGTCTACGTATCTGTCGAGATGAAGCGTGAGGATTATTCTAGAAATGTATCGAGGGTTCTCGTAAAGGTAGCCTACAGGAACCCTGTGCTCTTAGCCGACGTAGCAGTCATCCCAAGAGATCTTAAGGGATTTATCACACCATACTTCCCCCTATCTGTCAACACGAATCCCATAGAGGGGTTAGCCGTCGCCCTCCTATATCCGATTGACCTGTTGAACGCCTATGAAAAGGGTGGATGGAGTGAATTGTCTAGGGAGGCTTCCCGGATGATATCCGAGGCCGAGATGTGGGGGCGAAAACTCTCGTCTCGTCTTAAAGTGGAGTTCTACGGCGTAGACTATTCGATTTCTCCATGGATGGAAGACTCCTCGGCGCGTTTGGTCGAAGCTGTCTCCGGCGTTCCCATACCGGAGCCAGGCTCCGTGGCGGCGGTCGCTAAGCTCAACCGGATGGTTCAAGAGGCGGCGTCAAAAGTCGGGGTTAAAGAGACGGGTTTCTGCGAGCTTATGTTGCCCGTGGCTGAAGACGACGTTTTGAAGCTTAGGGGTCGAGAGGGTAGGCTTAGGCTTAGAGACCTCGTAGCTCTTTCGACTGTCTGCGTAGCCGGGGTCGACATGGCAGTCATACCTGCCGATGACGCCATACCGGTTGTCGAGAAGCTGATGGAAGACGTTTATCAGATTTCGAGGTTTAAAAGAAGGGTGTTAGGCGTGAGGGTGATACCGTATCCAGGTGTAGAACCAGGTGATAACGTACGGCTCGGCTTCTTCGGAGAGGTCCCTGTTATACCACCTTAAACCTGAGAGAAAGCCTAATTAAACGTCTAGGCGATATAGGCTTAGTTTCTGGAGATGGTTAGGGTAGCTGTCATACCTGTTAGATACGCAAGCGATAGGGAGCTTTTAGAGATAAGCCGACGCTATATGCTCTCCCTATCGTTAGAGGAGATGAAGGTGGTTCAGAGGTACTTCAGAAAAATAGGCAGAGACCCTACGGACGTCGAGATAAATACGATAGCGCAGACCTGGTCTGAACACTGCTATCACAAGACGTTTAAAGGAATCATAGAGACCCAAAGGGGCGTAGTAGACGGTCTTCTAAAGACGTATATATTCAAGGCTACCGAGGAGCTCAACAAGCCCTGGTGCCTCGTCGTCTTTAAGGATAACGCGGGCATTGTGGCTTTCGACGAGGAGTGGGCTATAGCGGTTAAGGTTGAGACCCACAACCATCCGACCGCGTTAGACCCCTACGGCGGAGCGGGAACGGGGACGGGCGGTGTCTTCAGAGACGTCATGGGTGTAGGGGCTAAGCCGATCCTCTCGACGGACGTACTCTTCTTCGGCCCCCTAGATTATCCATACGAGAAGCTTCCGCCAGGGATCATGCACCCGAGGAGGCTCATGAGAGGGGCAGTAGCGGGCATAAGGGACTATGGGAATAAAATGGGCATTCCGACCGCATGCGGGGCCATAGGGTTCGACGAGGGCTATGTATGTAACCCGCTCGTATACGCCGGATGCGTAGGCATAATGCCGGTCAGGAAATACACTAGGAACCCTAAACCAGGGGACTTAATAGTTCTAGCAGGCGGTAGGACGGGGCGGGACGGTCTCAGGGGGGTCACCTTCGCCAGCGCCGAGTTGACGCCGGAGTCTGAGAAGGTATCGGCTGTTTCGGTGCAGATAGGTAATCCGATAGAGGAGAAGAAGCTTCTAGAAGCCATCCTGAGGGCTAGGGATAAGCGCGATAAGCCGCTGTACTCGGCTATAACCGACTGTGGTGGAGGAGGCTTATCCAGCGCCGTAGGTGAGATGGCTAGGGGTCTGGGCGCGGACGTCGAGTTGACGCGTGTGCCGTTGAAATACACCGGTCTAGAGCCTTGGGAGATATGGCTCTCAGAGTCTCAGGAGCGTATGGTCATGGCCGTCCCGAAGGAGAACCTTGAGGAGCTTCTAGAGATATTCCGTAACGAGAACTGTGAAGCCACCGTGATAGGTGAGTTCACGTCTACGAATAGGCTTGTCGTCAGATACGGTGGAAAGGTGGTATGCGACCTAGACCTGAAGTTTCTATTCGACGGTGTACCGAGAGTACGGAGGAGGGCTTACTGGACTCCGCCATGCGAGGAAGACCCGGAGTTTCCTCAACCCGGCGACCTGATGGATGTTCTCAAAAAGATCCTCAGCAGCCCTAACGTCGCCAGTAAAGAGTGGGTCCTAAGACAGTACGACCATGAGGTTCAAGCTAGGATGTTCGTCAAACCCCTCGTAGGGGTTCACCAAGACGGCCCCAGCGACGCCTGTGTGCTTAAGCCCCTGAAAGACAGTTGGAGAGGAGTAGCCGTCTCATGCGGTGTGAATCCGAAGTATCATATACACCCCTACAAGATGGCGCTGTCGGCTATAGACGAAGCCATAAGGAACAACGTGGCCGTGGGAGGACGTAGGATAGCTCTACTGGACAACTTCAGCTGGGGAAACCCTGAGAGGGAGGAGACCCTAGGAGCCCTCGTCGAGGCCGTTAGGGGATGCTACGATGGCGCCGTGGGGTTCGACACGCCTTTCATATCCGGTAAGGATAGCCTGTATAACGAGTATAGGCTACCTGACGGAGGCTACATATCTATACCTGGGACGTTGCTTATAACGGCCGTAGGCATAATCCCTGACGTTAGGAAAGCCGTGACGATGGACTTTAAGGAGCCTGGAAACCCCGTATACGTACTCGGTTTAACCATGAACGAGTTCGGGGGCTCTCACTACTACATGGTTTTAGGGTTAAAAGGCGGAGCGGTTCCAGGGGTCGACGTTAAAACGGCTAAGGCGATCATGGATAGGCTCGTCGAGGCGATAGACCTAGGCTACGTGAGGTCGTGCCACGACTGTTCCGAAGGAGGTCTAGCGGTGTCCTTAGCCGAGTCGAGTTTTGCAGGAGGGCTGGGTGTAGAGGTTTGGCTGTCGAAGGTACCGGTCGAGGGTTTAAACAGGGACGATAAGATAATGTTCTCCGAGTCTAACAGCAGATTCATCGTCGAGGTTTCTCGGGATAGGCTCCATGAGTTCGAAAGCCTCATGAAGGGTCTTCCATGCTCTAGGATAGGCGTCGTGACATCCGGGAATAAACTGACGATCCACGGGTTGAAAGATAAGGTTTACGAAGAAAACATCTGGGAGCTTAAGAGGGCTTGGAAATCCACCTTCGACTGGTGACGGCATTAGAACATTATGTTATCCAAGAAGTCTATGGCCTTAGGTACGGCTGTTAAGGGGTCTTCTCTCCCCTCGTATTCGAGCGATACGTACCCGTTATACCCAGACTTTGCGAGTATCTCCATTATCCTCCTATAATCTAGCCTTTTTTCGACCCAGTAACTATCCAACCCATGCCACTCGAGACCCAGCTCATACATCTTGGCGTGGACGTGAACCGCGTAAGGCACAACGGCCTCTATGCTCTCATAGATGTTCTCTCGAAAGTTTCCCGTATCCAGGTTCACCCTGAACCAGTCGGAGTTTACGGCCTCTAGGAGCTTGACCACCTGTTCAGCCGTGGAGGTTATACCTCCGTGGTTTTCGACCACGAGCATAAGCCCATACCGCTCCGCGTAGTTAGCAGACTCCTTTATACATTCGACGGCCCACTTGAAAGCCGTATCCTGTGAGACGCCTTCAGGAGGCCAACCGGCGTTTATCCTCATCACAGGTGAGCCGAGGGTAACGGTGGCATCTATCCACTTCCTGACGAACTCGACCTCCTTTCTCCTCTCCCCTGGGTCAGGTTTGCAAAAGTTATTATCTACGGTTACACACGAGAGGTCAAGCCCATAATTCAAAAGGATCCTTTTGATAAGCCTGATCCGGTCGATCTCTGGTTTAAAGTAAAGCTGGTTAAGCTCCACTCCATCCACACCTAGCTCGAAGGCCCTATCTATGAAGTCCTCTAACTCCATGGTACCGTCTCTCAGATACTTATTATACGAATAGCTGGCTATACCTAACCGCATACTTGAATCACCAGAGGAGAGTAGACCGAAAGACCATTTAAGTTTGACCTAACACCTGTGAGAAACCTCTATAAAATTCGACCTGACACTGCTATGAGGGAGGAGAATTGTCTGAAGATATGGGCGTTAGGACGCTTGTGCTCAGGGTGGAGGGTACGAACTGCGATGTAGAGACGGTCGAAGCCTTCGAGGAGGCGGGTTCCCAGGTCGAGCTTAGGCATCTGAACGAGCTTCTCAGGGGAGATGTCGGGTTAGAGGATTTTCACGTCTTCTGTATACCAGGCGGCTTCAGCTATGGGGACGACCTAGGGGCTGGTAAGCTTCTGGCTAACCAGCTCAAATACCGGCTGAGAAAGAGGCTTGAACTCTTCATAAGCGAAGGTAAGGTCGTGGTCGGGATATGCAACGGTTTCCAGGCGCTTGTTAAAGCCGGCCTATTACCGGCTTTCGACGGCCCATTTTCGAGACAGGAGGTCACCCTTGCCTTGAACGAAAGCGGCTTATTCGTAGATAGATGGGTCTACGTGAGGCATGAAGAAGCCTGTAGATGCCTTCCGACGAGGAAGCTGGGTTCTAGAGTTCTCCATATTCCGGTGAACCATGCCGAAGGGCGGTTCGTAGCCTCCGACGCTACTCTGAATCGTCTCGAAGAAGAGGGATACGTAGTCTTCAGATACGTGGATCCGCACGGTAGACCTTCTGGGTATCCGTGGAACCCGAACGGATCCATGAATAACATCGCAGGCATATGCAACCGTGAGGGTAACGTCATCGGGCTGATGCCTCATCCTGAAAAATATACGAACGCCTATCTTCACCCGAGCTGGACGAGGTTTAAGACTCTCGGCTCTGAAGCCGACGGTTTAGCTTTTTTCAAGGCGATAGTCGGCTATGTAGTCGAAAACCTGCTTTAACCCATCCACCTATATAAGAAAGGTTTATTATATGGTTCCGCCGCTCTCATGTGTGATCTTCTCCCGTGAGAGAGCGAGATAGAAATATGTACCTACCAGACGAGATCGCGATCGAAAGCGGCCTGTTAAGCAGGCTTCTCCTAGATGGGAGAATCAAGGGTAAGGTTCTCATACATAGCTCCATAGTACGCGACCTCGAGCATAAGGCTTTAAACGGAGACTTCAGGGGAATACGGGAGCTTGAGAACGCCCGTAAAGTCGCCGAAAGCATGGGCGTCTCGTTCGAGCTTCTCAACGGAGACCCAGGTTTAAACCCTAAGGAGGCGTTGAGGGAATTCGCCCTCAAAACCGGCTCGACGATAGTCACGGCGGACTACATCTCGGCTATGGTCGCTAAGGCCCTGGGGATAAACGTCCTCTACGATAGGAGCCACGTCAAACGGAGCTTAACAGACTTCTTCGAAGAAGACGTGATGTCTGTTCACTTGAAGGAGGGTCTGCCTCCGAGGGTTAAACGGGGTAAGCCTGGTAAATGGGTTTTCGAAACCCTCGACGAGACGCCGCTTACCAGGGAGGAGGTCGAAGACCTGGTGAACGAGATCTTAGACCGTGCTCGGTCCGGTGAGGGCTTCATAGAGACCGATAAGGAGGGGTCTACGATAATCCAGCTCGGAGCCTACAGGATAGTAGTTACCAAACCGCCTTTCAGCGACGGCTTAGAGGTGACGGCCGTCCGACCGATAGTTCACAGAAGCATCGAGGATTACAACCTACCCCGTAAACTCCTCAGGAGACTTGAGGAGCAGGCTGAGGGAATTCTTATAGCCGGAGCACCTGGGATGGGTAAGTCCACGTTCGCCCAAGCCTTGGCCGAGTTCTACCTCAGAAAGGGTAAGATAGTTAAAACGGTCGAGGCGCCAAGGGACCTTCAGCTTCCGGACGAGGTTACACAGTATTCCAAGGTAGTAGGCGACTCGCAGGAGATACACGATGTCTTACTCCTAAGCAGGCCGGACTATACGATATTCGACGAGATGAGGGATACCAACGACTTCAGGCTGTATTCGGACTTGAGGCTTTCAGGGGTCGGTATGGTCGGCGTCGTACATGCCACGACGGCAGTAGACGCGATCCAGCGCTTCATCGGTAGGGTCGAGTTGGGGATGATACCCTCCATAATCGACACGGTTATCTTCATGAAGGACGGTGAGGTCGCTAAGGTCTACAGCGTCGAGAGCGTCGTTAAAGTCCCGCACGGCCTCAAGGAGGCTGACCTCGCAAGACCGGTCGTCGTCGTTAGGGACTTCTTGACGGGTGAGCCTGAGTACGAGATGTACGTATTCGGAGAGAAGACGTTCGTGATACCTGTCAAGCGTAAGAGCCCGAGGGAGAGGGCTGTGAGCAATAGCATAGACTCGCTTCTCCGTAAGTATACCTACGACTACAGGGTCGAGATGAGCGGAGAGGTCTTAGAGATATACGTGCCCAAGGAGGTCTACGCCATAATCTCCCGAAGATGCTTCAGAAAGCTCGAGAGAATCGGTAGGAGAGCCGGTTTCACGGAAGTAGCGATCCACGTAATATAAAACCTAGCTTTTACCTTAATGAGAAACCGAAAGTCTCTTAAGCGATCCGCTAATCGATCCCGAAATGGTGCTATTCATTGGATGTGTTGGTGGTCTTGGGTAGTATATCGGATAGGGAGTATGCAGTTAAGGTGCTTGAGACCCTGAAAAAACTAGGTGTCGAGGCTGAGGTCGAGGTGGCGTCGGCGCATAGGTCTCCGGAGAGGGTTAAATCGATAGTCGAAGAAGCCGAAGATAAGGGGGTGATGGTCTTTATAGCCGTGGCGGGTTTATCCGCTCTGCTTCCAAGCCTCATAGCCGCTTATACGGTTAAACCTGTGATAGGTCTCCCGGTCAAGAGGGCTCTTGAGGGTTTAGATTCTCTATTATCTATAGCTCAAACGCCTCCGGGAGTACCCGTTGCCTGCGTGGGGGTCGATAACGCGGTGAACGCAGCCGTCTTAGCCGCGGAGGTCGTGGGGCTGAGTAAACCCTCTGTCGCTGAAAAGCTTGAGGAATACCGTAGTGCCCTTAGACGTAGAGTCGAGGAGTCAGCTAAGAAGCTTAAGGGTCTCCTCTAAGGCTCCCTGGAGAGGTTTGACCCTGCTTTTATATTCAAAAGCTCGACTCCCTCGAGTATGTGCAACAGGCTTTCAAAAGAGGTAGGTAGAAATATTAAAGCCTTTGCTCGTCTATTAGATGCCTCGGTGGCTCATGGCCGGAGAGGGTTTACGGCTCTTGAAGAGGGGTAAGGTTAAGGACATCTATGAACTCGATAGGGATAGGCTTCTGTTCTACTATACCGATAGGGTTTCAGCCTTCGACGTAGTGCTTCCGTCGACGATACCGTTTAAAGGAGAGGTTCTATGCCGTATGTCCGCCTTCTGGTTCAAACACCTCGACTTCCCGAACCACATGCTAGAGTTCATACCGCCGAACAAGATGGTCGTTAAGCGTCTAACGATGATACCTATGGAGTTCGTGGTCAGGGGATACCTCTACGGAAGCCTCTACGAGAGGGTTTTGAGGAGCGAGGCCGAGGTTCCGATAGAGCCTGTGCTAGCGGCTAAGCTTCCAAAGCCTATACTCGACCCCACGACCAAGTTTGAGGCTAAAGATAGACCTGTGACGAGGGAGGAGGTGATCGCGAAGGGATGGCTTACGGATGAGGAGTACGACATGTTGGAGGATGTGTGTATAAAGATCTACACGGCTATGGCTAGGAGAGTAGACGAGGTCGGTTTCATACTCGCAGACCTCAAACTCGAGTTCGGGAGAGATAAAGACGGCAGTATTCTCCTCGCAGATTCTATAGGCCCAGACGAGTTCAGGCTCTGGGTTAAGGCCAACTATAAGCCCGGTAGGAGACAGGACAGTTACGATAAGCAGCCGGTCAGGGATTGGCTTGAAAGCGTAGGCTATAAGAAGGCCGTCGAAGAGGCTGTTAAACATGGTAAGCCCATACCGCCACCTCCGAAGCTTCCAGAGGAGATAATCAGAGAGGTCAGTAGGCGATACGTCGAGGCTTTTGAAAGGCTCACCGGCGAGAAGTTCCGGTAGCGCCTCTGGGTGGAGTCTGCCATGAAAGTTCCTAGAAGCTACCGTGAGGCGGGGGTGGACGTAGACAAGGTCTCGCAACTTCACAAGTTCATGAGCGACCTGCTTAAAGCCACTTTTAGGTTTAGAAGCGGAAAAACGGGAGAGGTGCTGACCGAGATAGGTCACTACGCGAGTCTGATAGACCTCGGCGACGGTAGGGTTTTAGCCCTCCACGTCGACGGCGTAGGCACGAAGGTCCTGGTCGCCCAGATGATGGGTAAATACGACACGGTCGGCATAGACTGTGTGGCTATGTGTGTTAACGACCTGGTCTGCATGGGAGTCGAGCCCATGGCTTTGGTAGACTACTTAGTGGTTCAGGAGCCTAGGGAGGACCTGATAAAGCCGATCATGGAGGGGATCGCTAAGGGGGCTGAGGAGGCGTCCATAGCGGTCGTCGGGGGAGAAACCGCGGTCATGGGAGACGTGATCAAAGGCGTTAAAGAGGGTTATGGGTTCGACCTGGCGGCTATGTGCGTCGGCATAGCGGATAAGAGCAGGATAATCACCGGCGAGTCCGTTAAGCCCGGAGACGTCATCGTAGGTTTAGCCAGCAACGGTATACACTCAAACGGGTTAACGTTGGCTAGGAAGGTTCTGCTATCTAGGTTTCAGATAGATTGTTATCTGGATGAACTCGGATGTACGGTCGGGGAGGAGCTTCTTAAACCGACGAGGATCTACGTGAAACCCGTCTTAGGGCTTTTAAAGCGATTTAGGGTTCATGGTCTAGCCCATATAACCGGAGGGGCTTTCACTAAGCTCATGAGGATAGGTCGTCTGGCAAAGGTAGGGTTCGACCTTTTAAACATGCCTAAACCCCCTCCGATATTCGGTCTGATAAAGACGGCGGGTTCCATAGAGGATAGGGAGATGTACAGGACCTTCAACATGGGGGTGGGCTTCTGCGTGATAGCTCCGCCAGACGAGGCGGAGGATATAATATCGTTCTGCGAAAAAATGGGGGTTAAAGGCTGGGCTGTGGGGTGGGTTTCAGAGGAGATGGGTGTTAGGGTCAAAGTCGACGGGAAAACCATTATCTTATGCTAGCTCTCCGGCTGCTCTTTCTACCTCTCCTCTCCGACATCGGCGCCTCGAGAATCTTAGGTATTAAACCGTTTTGAATGCTCTTTATAATCGGCGTCGCAAACTCTATCTCGACGCTCATATCCTTAAGCTTCGACAAGATGTTATCTATCTCCTCCTTGTTCCTACCTACCACGAAAAGTATACCCTCAGGCTTACCCAGGGAGCTTATAACCATGGTCACCTGAGGTATGTCCCTAATCCTCTTAAGAAACTCGTTTCTGAACCTGTGGTCTGGAAAGTTAACGCCTACACACATATACTCGGTTAAGCCGAGCTTCTCGAGGTCCAATACGACCGTGTAGCCTTTGATCACACCCATCTCCTCGAGCTTGTTGATTCGGTAGGCCACCACATTGGGATGCATGTTAAGCTTTCTACCTATATCGACAAGCGTAACGCTTGAGTTTTCAAGCAATAGGGATAAGATTCTTAAATCCTTTTCGTCTATATTGGCATGCACCTCCTAACACCTCCTAAACGGCTTTAAATTTCTCCCACCATTCTTCATAACGCCTGACGTTCTCTCTCGACACGCTGGGTTTCCTACGTCTAAGCAACTCTAGGAAATCGTTCATGGTTATCGCTCTGACATCTCCCCCGTCTCTCTCGAAATACTCCCTGACGACCCTGACCTGAGCCTCCTGAGCTATGTCCCTGATATCGCTTCCCGTATATCCCTCTGTCAGCCTCGCAAGCTCCTCGAGGTCGACGTCTCGGCTAAGCTTAAGGTTTCTACAGTATATCTTGAAGAGTTCAAGCCTTGCCCTGAAATCTGGAGGGGGAATGTATATCCTCCTCTGAAATCTCCTTATGAAAGGCTCGTCTAGGTTCCATGGCTTATTAGTGGCCCCTATCACGTAGACGTAGAGGTTTTTACCCTTATCCTGGAGCCCATCCATCTCCTTAAGAAGCTGGTTTCTAGCCCTGACCTCTCCGCCTACTTCATGGCTTCTAACACCGACCAGAGAGTCTATCTCGTCTATGAATATGATCGCGGGTTTACCCTCGTGCGACAATTCCCTCGCGTTCTCGAAGAGGGCTGCGACGTTTTTCTCCGATTCTCCAAGCCACTTCGACATTATCGTGGCCGAGTCTACGTAGAAGAAATGCGCGTCGACCTCGTTAGCGACCGCAGCGGCTAGCATCGTCTTACCGCACCCCGGGGGTCCAAAGAATAATATGCCTCTAGGCCATCCAAGCGGAAATAGGTCTGGCCTCTTAACAGGGTACACGATAGCCTCTCTTATGGCCCTCTTGGCGTCCTCTAGGTCCGCTATGTCTTCCCACCTTACGTTAGGCCTATCCTTCAACGGGGAGCCTGTCTTTTTAAGGCTGGGGAGGCTTGTTCCCGAGGTAGCGCTTTCAAGGCTTAGGTTTTGAAGCTCTTTAACCCTCCTAAGGTATGCCTCGGCTTTCTCGGCGTAAACCCGTGACTGGGGAGACTTAGGATATAGCGAGCAGACGGTTAATAGGATCTCAGCCGCCCTCTGATACTTAGCCGCCGCCAACCTAGCGGCTCCTTGTTTGTCAAGCCTGATGGCGTCTAATGCGTTTTTCTCAGCCATCCTTATAAGCTCCTCGTACGCCATACGCCTCCCCGTCGGTTACACTATCCTTATCCTACCCTTCTCCCTCAACCTATCGAGAGCCTTTTTAACCTCCTCCGGGCTTAGCTTAAGCTCTAAAGCACATTTTCTTACGCTTATCCTACCCTGGTTTTTCACTATGTAATTGAAGACCTCTTCATCGATCTCTCTAACGGTCAGGCTCACCGGCCTAGCCACGACTACGGGCGAGGGGGCTACGGCTACGTTAAGCGCGCCCTCGGCTAAGGGCTCCGCTATCTTAGGAAGCTCCGGGAACCTCTCACGTATCTTCTGCTCGGCTATCACAGACGCCTCCTCCATTATACGCTTAGCTTCGTTGCTCAAAGCCTGCGGCGTCTCTACGCTCTCAGGTATACCGGTCTCCAGGACTGTCTGATTCAGAAGCCTATGAACCCTATCGAGCTCGCTAGAGACCTCGGGCATAATCCCGCTCAGCCTCTTACCCACCTCCCTGACTATACCCAGTATCGGGGTCAGCTGGTTCATTATGTCACCGAACTCTTTAACTGTCTCAAGCCTGAGGATAACCCTCTCGAGGCTTAGCTGAGCGCTTATGACGAGTTTAGCCATCTTCCTGATCTCGGCGCACTCGTTCGCGTAGAGCACGGCGTGAGCCAAATCGTTCGATAGATGGGCTCCTATACACCTCTCGAAGACCTGTCGGTCCCGTCTCTGAAGCTTGTTCAAAGTATGCTCAAGCTTATCCCTCTGAACCTGAAGACTGTAGATCGCTTTAACTATCCTTTCCTTCAGAGGCTTATCGGAGATCTTAAGCCTCCTTTCTATCCTTCTCCAGATACCTCGGTCCTCATTAGACCACCTTATTCTCAAAGAAAACCCTCCCTTTGAAGTCAGTCCTCAACCTTAACGTCTATGGGGGAGCTCTCCTTACCTTTATCACCTGAATCCTCTTTCTTCGACTCTTCTTCGGCTGACGGTTCGGGGATCCTAGATTCCGGCTTTACCTCGACCTTAGGTGGTTTCGGAAGTACGGTCTTGATCTCCTTCCTCAGAGAGGGCGTTTTAAAATCAAGCTTCGAAAGCCTGTTTATCGTATTCTCCAGCTCCTCCTTCTCTGTGAAGGCCTTATTCAATCCATCCTCCACTATCGATATGGCTTCTTTGAAGCTATCCTCCTCGATCTCGCCGGTAGCCCTCTGCATCTTAAGGCTTGTCCTGAACATCTGAAGCTCTCTGATCTGGCTGTTCAACTTGTCTATGCGGCCTTTAAGCCTGTTTATCAACCTATCCCTTCTCTCCCTAAGCTCTCTAAACGACGCCTCATGGATTTTCTTAAACTCCTCATAGGTCTCGCCGGGTATCTCTCCCATCCTGAAGAGGTCGTCTAGGGCTTGAATACGCTTAATGGCTAGGTCCAAAGCCTTCGCTATTTCCATAGACTCCAGCTCCCAGGGGTAGAGATATATCAGTGTACCCGCTTCTATCATCAGCTGTTTACTGGGGCATCTCACGAACTCTCCGTTTCCAAACTCTATCTCGACGTCGGTTACGTTCTGGTTTACATCGGTTATCAGCCCAACGATCCTGCCGAGAGGTCTCCCGTATCCATCTACGACGTGTTTACCCAAAAACCTCTTAAACCCTTCAAACTCAAGACCCATTCTTCTCACCTCCTAATATGCTCCGATTCTGAAGAGGGGAGTTCAGGAAGCCTTTCTTTGATCCTCTGCTCGGCTAGGCTGGCGGCTTCGGCGAGTATCTTACGCGCCTCCGAGTTCACAGGCTCCAGCTGCCACCTATGACCCGTAGCCTCCCCTGCCTCGACGACTATCTTACTGAGCTCGTCTCCTATCTGACCAAGCTCGTAGCTGACCTCAGGAACTATCCCTCCAAGCTGGTTCTTCAAAGCCGATATGACGCCGGCAACCGGTCCCATAACGGTTATGACGTCGCCGAACTCCTCGACCGTCTCAAGCCTTAGGAGGACCTGTTCAAGGGCTAACCTGCTTTTCAATAGGAGCTTTGAGATCTTCCTAACCTCGGCGCACTCGTTCGCGTATAGGGAGGCCCGGGTCTCGTCGCCCATGGCTTGAGCCGCGACGCACTTCTCGAAGAGCTGTTTTTCATGCTGGTTCATCCTCATGGCCGCCATCTCAAGCCTGCTCAGTTGGCTCTTAAGCCTGTAAATGGCCTCGTCAATTCTTTCTTTAAGCGGTCTCTGCCTCCTGATTAAGCCGGTCGGCCTATCCCAACTCTTAAGCTTTTTACCCATGGATTTACACCTCTAGAACAGCTAGACGGATCTAGCCGACGATCGAGACTTAAGAATAGTCAAAGATTTTTTAGAAAAACAAACCCCTTCAGGGACGTAAATTTTCCCTCTTTAAAACTCTATTTAAAACCTCACATAGGCGTAGGTAATACCCTGAGCTAGCTCTCGGTCTTATCTTTAGGACCGTCTTATCTAATAACGTCTTAATAACGCCTAGTAGTGTTGTTAACAGAATAGGTAATGCTTAAAAGTTAGCCGCCAAACCTAGACTATTTTTTGGTGAATTTAGCTTGGAAAAATCCATCGCTATTATAGGGGGGACCGCCGGTATAGGCTATGCTCTTGCTCTAAGACTTGCCAGAGCAGGTAGAGAGGTGATAATCGGTTCAAGGTTTCCCTGGAAAGCCGAACGAGCTGCTAGAACGCTCGAAGAGAAGGCTGGAAAGGCGCGTGTTATGGGGTTTAGAAATCCTGAAGCCGCCGCTAAAGCAGATATCGTGGTCTTAGCGGTGCCCTTCAAAGCCCAGATGAGCATTTTCGAGGGCATCAAAGACTCTTTAAGACCGAAGGCTGTTCTAGTGGATGTAACGATTCCTCTGAAGCGTTCCAAGAACGGATGCAGGCTCATACGGGTGAAGGAGGGCTCAGCTACCGAAAGGCTTCTGGGTCTTCTGCCTGAAGACGTTGACCTGGTGGCGGCGTTTAAAAACATCTCAGAACACGTCCTTAGGGATCTATCTCAGCCCCTAGACTGCGACATCCTACTCTGCGGCGACTCCGACGAGGCTAAAAAGAAGGTCATAGAAGTGATAGAGGATATAGGCGCTAGAGCGGTGGATTGCGGCTCTCTAGCCAATTCCCACCTTCTCGAAGCACTCGGCGTCCTCATGATAAACCTCGAGGTCTTACATAAGCATCATATCTGTGTGAGATTTAAGAAGCTACGCCGTATCCACTAACCAGTATGCACGCTATCAGCCAAAACATAGCTAGGTCGATACCATGTCTGAACTAAGCTTACCGGATAACGCCGTCCGTTAGGTTGCGTTATACCGTGGGCTCGGAAGAGAAGCTTGTTCGGTTGCTGAAGCCTTAAAACATCTGCTTTAAATTCTCTGCTTCTCATACATCTTTTCAAGCGTCCATCTTATAGAGGTCCGTAGCTCTCTAAGCCTACGCTTATCCCTATAGTTTCTAACATAGATCTCTTTAACCACGTCTCCCTCCACCTTAACGTCGAAGCTGAAGGCCCTTTCAGGGGGGATCTGGCCTGACGACACGAG
>Ga0190363_1000616_pt1 | contig 21167 bp, 22 predicted proteins | sample 48721867_MG_FD_161272 | JGI IMG/M metagenome (GOLD analysis project Ga0190363, IMG submission 161272) | Hydrothermal vent microbial mat bacterial communities from Southern Trench, Guaymas Basin, Mexico - 4872-18-6-7_MG | ecosystem: Environmental > Aquatic > Marine > Hydrothermal vents >... | reverse complement strand
AGTTCGATCTCGAGCGCACCATCTCATACTGTAATAGCTTCTGTGGGACACTCAATCTAGGACCTTAAGTTGTGGCTCTATTTCGATACCAAGGAAATCTCGTGCCAACTCCGGTAAATCCACCGGTATATCGCTAAAGTAAAACTTATGTAAAGGTTTAGTAGTTTCATTCACCATATTATGCTGTTGAAGTACCGCTTTCACTTTCTTAGCTGTGTAATGGCTCGAATCTATCACAACAACATCATCTCCTATGACCTTTTCGATACGTTCCTTGATCAACGGATAATGTGTGCACCCCAGTAGCAAGGTATCGATCTTTGCATCACATAGCTCACACAAGTAATCTTCCAGCAACATGTCCAGTGTGTGATTGTAATGCCGTTCCTCTATGAACGGTACCAACAGCGGTGTGGGCTTCTGTATAACTTCGACGTCGGGGGCTAATTTCTTTATCAACCGCATGTAGCAGCCACTCCCTATTGTAGCTTTTGTACCTATAACACCTATTTTACCTTTTGTAACTCTGATGGCTGCTTCTACAGTGGGTGCGACCACATCAACAAATTCCACATTATAATTATTCATGAGATACTCACGTGCATTTGAAGCCACTGTATTACACGCTATCACTATCAGTTTGACTCTTTCGTCGATCAGTAGCTCCACAATTTCAGCTGCAAACCTACGTATTGTGGCGGTTGACTTGTTACCATAAGGTACACGTGCGGTATCACCGAAATAGACGATACTTTCATTAGGTAGTTCACGCATAACTGCACGCACGACAGTCAACCCTCCCACACCTGAATCGAATATACCGATAGGCTTACTGGTAATTTCTGAGGAATTCTTTAATCCCATTATAAATAGCGGCCGCTATTTTCTTTTGGTTTATACTTTTGCACAACCATTGCTCACGGTTGGGGTTAGATATAAAATCCATCTCAACCAGTATTGCCGGCATAAATACCTGCAACACATAGAAATTGGCTTGCTTGATACCACGGTTATGTAGATGTACGCCACTTACCATGCTGTTTAGCACACACTTAGCGAGTACCTTCGATTCCTGTAACATCTCGATCTGCGCCAAATCATAAAGTATAGTGGCTTCCTCACCTTCGGGTAGGTCGAGTTCCCATTTTAGCACTTCGTTCTCTCTTGCTTCAACCGCATGTTCCCAGTTGGTACGTGCTGGCGATAGTATATAAACTTCAACCCCATGTAATTGGCGGCTTTTGGATGCATTACAGTGTAGGCTTACGAATATGCCAGGATTATAAGCTTGTGCAATCTCTATACGTGTTGATAGCGGTAAATATACATCTTTTGTACGTGTAAGAATAACCTCAATATCGTCATCCTGTTCTGCCAGTTCACGCAGATAGAGTGCTACCTTTAGTGTAATATTTTTCTCCTTTGTGCCAAGCTTACCTATAGCACCTGGATCTTTACCACCATGCCCCGGGTCGACCACTACATAACATGGATGTTGGCGAGCTACGGTGTTACTGCCTATCAGAAATAACGAGACCAATCCCCATATCACCATCGCTTCAATTCACGTTGTACTTCACGCTCAATATCACGTTGTTTAAGTACTTCCTTCTTCTCGTGTTTACGTCTACCACGTGCTACACCTATCTTCAATTTGGCCCACCCACGCTCATTGAAGTATATTGAAATAGGAATCAAGGTAAGTCCTTTCTCCTGTATTTTACCGATAAGCCGTTTTATTTCACGCTTCTTGAGTAACAGCTTACGACGTCGTTTGGGTGCCGGCGCCTGTCTCGCATGTTCATAGGGTGCGATGTGCATGTTAATGACAAACACTTCACCATTTATCACCTTACAGTACGCTTCTTTAAGGCTCACCCTGCCTAACCTCACGGATTTAACTTCAGGCCCCTCCAATACTATGCCAGCTTCATAGGTTTCGAGTATCTCATAGTCACGGTTAGCTTTTGGATTCTTTATCTCCATCGCTCTATCACCTCATCGCTTATTCGGGTAAGTTCGTCATCGGGTGTCGCAAACACAATTATGAACGGTATAAATGTATGTAGCCACTTTATGAGTTGTAATGCTTTATGTTTAGTTTCGCCCACTAACCCTCTGAGAGGCTCATCTATCAACCCCACCTGTGGCCCAAACGTCAACGTTGCTATCGAAAGTAGTTTACGCTCACTATAGGATAATTTCATAGGTTCAATATTTGCCGGTACCTCTAATATTTTCATAGCTTCGTCCACCCTGGCCTTGTCCTTAACACCCCATGCAATTTCGTCTATCACCCTTGGAAAGAACAGACTATCGTCTGGATTCTCGAATACCGCCCCCCTACGTGTACCATATGGGTAGACGATCTTGCCACTGTAGGGACGTTGCAACCCTGCAAATACCCTAAATAGTAGGCTTTTACCGCTACAATTAGTACCCTGAAATATTGTAATACCAGGTTGTAGCTCTTTCGTGAAGGGGTTACTATCTTCCGTTAACTTAAGTTCGATAATTCTTATCTTCACCTGCCTTTTGATACTTCCTTCAACACCGAGTAGAATATATCCAAACCTTCGTCTGCTTCCCTTTGTGTGATAACAAGAGGTGGTGAGAATCTTATCACACTATCACCAGCACCCAGTATCAATAGCCCTTTCTCAAACGCCCTGTATACGATACGGTTACGTAAGTTAACGTCTTTCTCTTTAGTTTTGCGATCTTTAACGATTTCAACCCCTATCATCAAGCCAATCCCACGCACATCGCCAATGAAATCAAACTCATTCTGCATCTCACGTAACTTATCCAACATATACTTACCCATCTTGGCGGCGTTATCGATGAGCCCTTCTTCCAACAATTTGATAGTAACAAGTGCTGCCCTACAGGCGATAGGGTTACCCCCGAACGTATTCGCATGTGCACCCGGTGGCCATTCCATCAACGAGCGTCTCGCCACCATCGCCCCCAACGGCAGGCCCGACGCTATACCTTTGGCGATAGCTACGATATCGGGTATGACACCCCAATGCTCTATAGCGAACATCTTACCTGTACGCCCCATACCGCTCTGGATCTCATCTACTACAAACAATATCTCGTACTTATCGAGCAGGTGTTTGAGTCGCTGAAAATATCCTGGTGGTGCCGGTATGTAGCCACCTTCGCCGATTATGGGTTCGGCAAACATGGCAGCTACTTCTTCGGGTGGCACATCATGTGTAAACACCACGTCCTCGATATATTTCACACATACGAAATCACAATCCGGATGTGTCATCCCCCACGGACATCTGTAACAGTAAGGGAACGGTACATGCACAATACCTGGTAGTAATGGTGCAAACCCTGCATGATGTAGCGATTTACTTGCACTTAAGCTCATCGCTCCATACGTACGACCGTGAAACGAGTGGTAAAACGAGATAAAATATGGACGTTTGGTGGCCCATCTTGCCAACTTCATAGCAGCTTCTATCGATTCGGCACCCGAATTCGTAAGGAATGTACGACGGTTGGGACCACCGGGTACTATGATTGCGAGCTTCTCTGCAAGATCCACCTGCTCCTTATAGTAAAAATCAGTGCCCGAAATATGTATCAACCGTTCCGCTTGCTCCTTTATCGCATTGACCACCTCTGGATGACAGTGCCCGGTGGCATTAACCGCGATACCGGCACAAAAATCGATAAACCGGTTACCATCTACATCCCATACGTACATGCCGCTGCCTTTTTCAATGACAGCCGGGTAGGTGCGCGGATACGATGGCGATATGAATTTACGATCGCGTTCAAGTATCTTCTCTGCTTTCGGACCTGGTAGCTTCATCTATACCTCCTCGTTTGATATCATCAATGACAAAGTTTACCAATCTATTATTCTCAAGCTTAACCTTAACTTCACGTTGAAATACACGTACTTCGAGCACCTCACCCCGTCCATAAGGGGTGTGGACAATTTCACCCACCTGAGGGAAGTCTTTCATCATTTTCTCGTAAAAATCTTTCTCAAACCCCAAGCAACACATGAGCCGCCCACATAACCCAGTGAGTTTGTCTGCACCCGCAAATATATTCTGTAGTTTCACCTCCTGTAGGGTTATGAGTTGAAACTCCTTAAGGAATGTCGCACAACAGAGTGTACGGCCACATAGGCCAAAGCCGCCCATCTTCTGTGCAGCTTCACGTGGTCCTATCGCACGTAACCTCACTCGTACTTTGAAGTTCTTACCCACCGAACGTGCAAGCCCTTTAAGGTCGACTTTCTTTGTAGCTAAGTAGAAAATTTCGACTTTCTTCTCCGATAACGTAAGATGCGAATCCACAATACGTACATCTAACCCCTTGCCGTAGACGGTTTCACGTGAGAATGCAAGTATTTCCTTTGCACGTAACTTAACGTGTTCCCACTTCGTTAGATCTTCGGGTGATGCCTTACGTATGAATTTGTCGCCCTCTCCTTCCTTTGGAACTATAGTATCGACCACTCCTATGTCTTCGTCGCCATCATAATCAAAAACTATTATATCGCCAGATTTAAGTTCCTGGTTTGGCGCTACGACCCACCTTATGGGGTCAAGTTCGTGAAACCTCACTTTTATAAGGCTCTGCATGTTAACCTCCCCAATGAAGCTTATTACGCAAAGTTTGTAGAAATGACCTACCACGCATCTTAACAAGTTGTATAGTATAGTTTGCTTTTTGGGCAACGATACGTTCACCGGGTGCAACATTTAGCTTAGTCTGGCCATCACCTATAAGTAATGCAGGTTGGTTACGGGTTTCAAATGCTATCTTAGCGGTATCGGGTAACACTAATGGCCTTGCACCCAACGTATGTGGGCATATGGGTACAAACAATATTGCTGGTAGTGTTGGATAAACAATTGGTCCACCAGCTGCGAGCGCGTATGCGGTCGATCCTGTAGGTGTGGAGATTATAAACCCATCTGCTGAGAAGTTAGCAAGATACTCATTATCCACCCATACCCAGAACTGTAGCAACCGGCCCGGTTCTTTTGGTAGCAACACAATATCATTTAAGCCAACAATTTTTCTACCATCCTGGTGTTGTGCTTCTAATACTAGACGTTCCTGTATGTAGAAGTCACCTTTTATCACCTTGGAGAGAGTTGGATACAGTTCATCTACCGAGAATTCTGTGAGAAATCCCAAACTTCCTACGTTTATACCTAATATTGGTATGTGACGTCCGCCAATGAGCCGTGCAGCAGTAAGTAATGTGCCATCACCGCCGAGTACCATGACCATATCCGTGTGATGTAATTCCTCCGAGGTAGCAGTTGGACATATTGTAGCCATTGCATTTTCTGGTTGTGACGTAAAATAACATGTAAATTGTAACTCATGCCTACGTAACCAATCGATCAGCTCTGGCAACACCACAGCTGCCAATGGACGTTTTGGATTTATTACCAATCCTATATTTTTTAGTTTGCCCATTGTAAATATATTACGTAAAAATTGGGCAGGTCAACTTCAACGTAGACTGACAACAAGTAGGTATCTCCCCTGTAGCACGCTTATTTACGTGTCATCTGCAACAGTATAGCAGCTATCACTATGAATACGAGATTGGGCAGCCATGCTGCCAGTGCAGGTGATAAGAAGCCAGCCTTACCAAGCGCCTTACCGGTTTGGGTCAGCCCCCAATAAACGAAGCTCATAAGAAATGCAAACGCAAACCCCCATGCGAAACCGCTTAACCTCACGTTAACAGCAATAGGTAACGCAATAAGCAAGACGATAAACCCTGTAAGCGAAAACGCTATACGGGTGTGTAGCTCAACCTCCTCGTCAACGGTATCTTCGCCACCCGCACGTAACTTGTTGATATACTGGTGTAGCTCCGGTATACGTAGCTCTTCGAGGAACTTAGCTTCAAAAAGAAACGACTTAAACGTAACGTGCCAGCTGGGTTGGTAGCTTGCAAACTGTACGAATTTTTCGGCGTCGAAATCGTATAATTTACCGTCGTAAACGTACCACCTATTGTGCCATTCTGCGCGATTGGCATCCAACCTTGTAGTAATACGGCCATCCTCAAACTTATAAACCGTAAGCCGTACCAGTGTATGTTTCTCAGGTATTAATCTATCGACTTTAAAAAATAGGCCATCCTCGCTCATCAGATATATGCGTTTGCGTTTGATGTCCTCATAACGACGATGAAATACCTGTTCACTCAACAACCTTTTGTGCCAAGCAGCACGTGTACTGAGCTCCTCGTCCATGAGGAATATAGATAAGCTCAACAAGATGCCAACAATTATGAGCGGCGTAAACAATCGGTACAAGCTGATACCGCTAGCTTTAAATGCAATTAGCTCAAAGCTACGTGAAAGTGTCCCTACAGCTGCAATGCCAGCGATCAACACCGCTATAGGTGAGATTATGCGGGTAACAGCTACTGGTATCTCGTAAAGGTAGTACAGTAAGATGTTGATCCCCGGTACTTTGAGTGCTATAAAACGTGACATCTTTTCGAACATATCTACAACCACGTAGATGAATGTAATAGCGGTAAGACTTAACCCAAACATACGCAAGAAGCCTTTAATTATGTAGCGGTCGGTGATTTTCATCTACGTAGATTCCGTATGAAAAGGTATACCCCCACCACCCCTAATATTATGTTGGCAAACCACATACTTAACCAGGGTGCGATTATACCACGATCGCCGAGTGTTTCACCACCTACTAGGCACACGTAGTAAAAAATGAAAAAAGGGAGTGCGATACCGAAGCTCAACCCTGCACCTACCTTACGTAATGTTAGTGCGACACCGAGCCCTAACACTGTAAGCACTACAGGTGAAAAAGCGAGCGCTAGTTTCTTGTGGTATTCGACTAGCAACCGACTTATCCTTAACCGCTTGTATTCGGTGGATTCTTTACCTTGCTTTATCTCGATGATACGTTTCTTGATGCCAGATAGCGATAGCTCATTATCTGTACGATGACGTGCACCGTGATATTTAGTTTTGGCCTCTAACGATACCCTAAGCACATACTTGGGGAAGGTTACTTTTTGATAGCTATTTTCGCCCGCTGTATGTATTTCACCGTCTATCAAGTGTAGTACAAGTATAGAGTCACGTGTATAAAGGTACCCTTCACGTGCGACTATGGTACGATAAGGTGGGACTTTCTCAAAAATTGTGATTCCCTCCAGGTGGCCTGTTTTATGTTCTATCTCTAACACGTACAAATCATAATCTGGTAACTCTGAAAATATCACACGTGGCTTTATACGATACGTAGGCTTCTCGTACGCAATAGTATAGAGTAGCTTACGCAGCTTAAAGTTGGCATCTGGTACCACGTAGTTAGCTAGGTAGAATACACTCCCTGTCACTATCAGTGAAAATATAAACGGTACTATCGATATGTTCATGGGATGTACGCCGCACCCTTTTAATGCCAGTAGTTCAAAGTCCTGATTTAATCGCCCAAATGCCATAAGATGTGCAACAAATATACCCATAGGTATGGTAAACACAAATATAAAGGGTAATGAATACAGTAAAACACGTACTACTTGGATAGGTTTCACCCCCTTACCGATGATATCCCATACCATGAGGAAGAATTGGTTCATCAACAGTATCAATGTAAGTACACCTATACCAAGCATAAAAGGAGGTAACTCCTCCTTAAGAATGTACCTGTGAAGTATCATTTACTGTAGATACGCTTGCTATCGGACGTAAAACCTATAATCCTCTATTTTTGTATGCTGTTTGAGGTTTTCAACCCATGAATTATAAAAGTCTTGCTGGTACTGGATAATGAAGTCATGTACAAAGGCGGTGTCGGCTTGGAACTCATCCATGGTGGGTTCCTTCTTGTTGATAACTTTAACAAGATAGCCACATGAATCAAGTACTACCTTATCCACTGCACCAGAGTCTATAGCCAATACTTGATAATAGAAGCTTCTATCAGTGATCCCCCATATTGTATCGAGTACAGTAAACCACGGTGATAGTTTGCTTTTGTGTTGATATTTTGTGAAGTAAGGTTTAATCGAATCCAGATATGCAGCTAACCGTTGTCGATAAATTGTAGTGGTAATCAAGTTACGAGCTTGCTCCACCGGCAAATATTCATACTCGGGTTCGGACTTCATGTAGGGGTTGTAAATGATCCTCAAATAATAGACGGTATCATCTGAACTTATCGCAAGTATATGGCCTTCGTTGTAAGTTTTAAGTGCATACATAAGAGGTATACCTGCTATGGTATCGCCTGCAATAGTATCAACTGTGAGCCCATAATCCTTAATTACAGAAGACCAGCGTTCGCCTTTATCAAGGCGCGAATATACGAGACCAACTTTGGTTTCACCTTCTTCAGTAGTACGCGGTATAGTTACACACTCGAAACGCGGTTTGGTCAGTGTTTTGAACTCCTCCTTGTGTGCTTCGTAGTATTGGTATATTGTAGTATTGTCGATATCAAATTGAGGCGCAAACCTAACTCCACGTATTTTCATGCGTGTTTTGCGTTCACGGTAGCGTTCCCATAACTCCTGCATAGTGGGTCGTACATAGCCGGTGATCTCAGTAAATAAGCGTTGTCGTGTTATGTTGTACCGTAGCAGACGTTCGTAATTTTCAAAGTATGGACGTGCACGTGGGTCACTCAATAGCTCCCAATATCTATCATAATCGAAAGTACCGTCTTCACGTAGGAAGCTCGAGTCATTACGTAACTCCTGTGGCGGATATTTCTTTATCAACTCGATAATAGTTTCGTCCGAAGGCATCAACCCCTTCTTACGTACCTCGTTATCAAGGATAATTTCTGTGACTAGATTATCAAACGCAAGTGCCTCTACCTCCTCAGGTGTAAGCGTGGTATCACGTGCAATGCTGTTTATCACCCTCCTATAATAGTCGTCTTTCACTATTGTGTTACCAATCTTGGCGATATAGCCTTTTTCACGCATGGTCAACGTACGTGTAGACGTAAAGTGTAACCCCCACTGCAAGAATATAAATAGGATAAAAAGTGCAGCAGCAAACCACAGAAATGCCACCATCTTTTGGCGTAGCTTCTGCATCGCCATCAGGTCCCCTGTTTACTTTTGATGGCGTCAAGTGTAGCCACCAACGTCTGCAGGAGGTTTTGTAATACACCCATAAGCTGTGATAGAGGGGCTGCTACAGTGTTTACAGCTTGTGCTAGTAATTCATCTCTGGATGGTAACTTAGCAAGTGCTTTGACCTCGTTTTCATCGAGCAACTCACCTTCAACCCATGCAGCTTTGATTTTGAGTTTCTTGAATTCGTTGATAAATTCCATCAACACTTTCGGTATGACATATGGATCATCGTAGTTTAGACATATCGCAGTTGGACCTACTAATTTCTCTATAAGTTCGGACTTATTGACCTTTTCGGATGCCCGCTGTAGTAAGCGATTTCTTACTACCCTGAAAGTGATACCTCTCTCGCGTAGCCGTTTACGTAAAATATGCATCTCGCTTACGTTAAGTCCGGAGAAATCCGTAAGATATATACCGGGGGCGTCCTTGATAAGATTAGCAAGTTCTTCCACCACCTTGGGTTTATCCTTTTTGAGCATATCACCTCCTGGCTTGTAGTTCGTTGAATAACTCACGTAGATTGATCTTGAGACCTGGCCCCATAGTCGATGATATATGCATCGATTGTATGTAGGCCCCCTTGGCACCGGCAGGTTTTGCATCGAGTAATGCTTGTACCAACTCGAGAATATTTTCGTAGAGTGCATCTTCTGTGAAGGATATCTTACCTACAGGTACATGTATGTCACCAGTACGGCTGAGTTTGAAGTCCACTCTTCCCTTTTTGAGCTCTCGTATAACGTCAGCTGGACGGTTGGTAACTGTACCGGTTTTGGGGCTTGGCATCAACCCCCTCGGCCCCAGTATCCTACCCAGTTTAGCTACGTCTTTCATAACCTCGGGTGTAGCCACAACTGCGTCAAATTCGAGCCACCCCTTTTGGATCTTCTCGATGTATTCGTCACTCCCTACATAGTCAGCACCTGCTTCCTTAGCTTCATCGACTGCACTTTTGGTCAATACCAGCACACGTTTGGTCTTGCCAGTACCATGAGGTAATACTACACTACCGCGTACCATTTGATCAGAACGTCTCGGGTCCAGCCCCATGTGGAAGGCAACTTCCACAGTTTCGTCGAATTTGGCGCATGCTACTTCTTTTAGTATCTTAATTGCTTCACGTAGTGAGTACTCTTTAGTGGGGTCAACCTTCTCCAATATAGCGCGCATACGTTTGGAACGCTTCATTTTTCCTCCACTTCTATGCCCATTGAACGTGCGGTACCCATTACGATTTTGACAGCTTTATCAAGGTCGTCGGCGTTAAGTTCATCCAGCTTATACTTGGCAATCTCGACCACCTTTTCGTAAGGGATTTTGGCGACCGTTTCACGACCAGGTTGAGATGCTCCTTTGACAATATTAGCGGCTTTCTTCAGAAGGAACGAAGTTGGCGGTTTACGAAATTCGAGATCGAAACTCTTATCCTCGTATATTGTGATGATCACAGGGATGATGTTGCCTGCCTGGTCCCTCGTCTTCGCATTGTATTCCTGGACGAACTTACCGAGGTTTATACCATACGTACCAAGCGTAGTACCTACTGGTGGTCCCGGTGTAGCCTCACCCGCTTTCAGATAGAGTTTAACTTTAGCGACAACTTTCTTCTTGCGTGCCATCTATACCTCCTTACAAGGGTTCAACTTGGTGGAAGCTTAACTCCACCGGTGTTTGCCTACCAAGTATTGTGACAAGTAATTTAACTCTTCCTTTTTCAGGGTAAACCTCCTCCACCACACCAGTGAAATCGACAAACGGTCCATCCACAATCCTTAAGGTATCGCCTTTCTGGAATGGTACCTCGACAACACGTTCCTCTTCGGCTTTCTTGAATTCCAGCAAGCGGTTAGCTTCTTCGTCACTCAACGGGTAAGGTTCGCGCCCTCTACCTGGTGTGTAGAGGATGCCGCGGATTGAGTTCAACATCTCACGCACTTTATCGTCTAACTCCATGTATAGGGCTACATAACCAGGGAATAGCTTCTTGCTGGTTTGACTTTTGCCTTTGTCAGTAAATACAGTTACAATACGATGTGGGATGAATATAGTTTCAATCTTATCTGTGAGATTACGTGCTACGGCCTCTTCCTGGATAATCTTAGCTATACGTTTTTCGGCACCTGAACGTACACGTACGAGATACCAGCGTTTCATGTTACCTCACTAATCGGGTGATAAAGAGGGCGAAGATGCGATCCACAAAAACAAGGTATATACCCACAATTAAGACAAAAAATATTACAATCCATGTAGTTGCCCATAGCTCTTGCCATGGTGACCATGTCATTTTCCGTAACTCCTCTGCTGCTTCATGTATAAACTGTCTTACTTTGCGCCACATCATAAAAACAAGCAGGCCCGGGAGGACTTGAACCCCCAGCCCCCGGATTTGGAGTCCGGTGCTCTGCCTGTTGAGCTACGGGCCCGATTATCGTTTGACCTCTTTATGTATTGTGTGTTTCCTACAAAACGGGCAGTACTTGCGTAATACGAGTTTGTCACGTTTATCCTTGCGTTTCGTTGTTGTGTAATTACGTCTACCACACTCATCGCAAGCCAACCTTATAACTACACGCATTGTTTAAAAATACGAGATAATGATGCTTGTCAATAGTGTAAATTGGATATTTTTGACACATGCAGGAATTTGATAAACTGGTCGATATCATTAAGCGGTTACGCAAGGAATGTCCATGGGATAGCAAGCAGACACCATCAACCTTAACACCACTGTTTTTCGAAGAAGTCTATGAACTATGGGGTAGCCTTGGTGATAAGGATAAAATGGAAGAGGAGCTCGGCGATATACTATTGCTAGTGGTGATGACAGCACTTGCAGCTAATATAGATATAGTAGAGCTCATTGAACGTCTGCAGGCTAAACTCATACGCCGACATCCACATGTATTTGGTGATAAGAAGGTTGCAACTGCGGATGAGGTGTTGAAGCTATGGGAACATGTGAAAGGTAAACCGCTCTTGGAGGAGTTACCAAGTTTACCAGCACTGGCGTTGGCCGCATTTGTACAACGTAAGGCGTCAAAGAAAGGGTTTGATTGGCATAACGTAGAGGGTGTGATAGAGAAGATAAAAGAGGAATTGGAAGAGTTGCAGCATGCACGTGGTGATAAGCAACGTGAGGAGTATGGTGATCTACTATTTGCAGTAGCACATCTTGGTAATTTCCTGGGGGTGGATCCCGAAACTGCACTCAAAGCGGCGGTGTGTAAGTTTAAGAAAAGGTTCCAGAGAGTGCTTGAGAAGCTTAAGGATAATCCCAATATGACATTGGAAGAGATGGAGGCTATATGGGAGAAGGCGAAGGAGGAAGAGCAAGAAAGATAGCATATCCTGTGTACCTCAACCTTACCGATAGTGAGTGGCGCAGTAAGATTGATAAGGGGTATGAAATATTAAAATCGTGCATATTGTGTGGACGCAGGTGTGAGGTGAACCGTATCAAAGGTGAGAAAGGCGAATGTCGCAGTGATTGGCAGGTGATAATATCGAGTTATCACCTGCATTTTGGTGAGGAGCCCCCCATCAGTGGGCGTAGGGGATCGGGTACCGTATTTTTTACAAATTGTAGTATGCATTGTCAATATTGTCAGAACTACACAATCAGCCAGCTAGGTATGGGGGATAGTGTTACGATAGATGGGCTGACACATTGCTTCCTGTACCTCCAGGATAAAGGGGCACATAACATTAACCTTGTCACACCTACACATTTTGTGCCACAGATTATAGCAGCTACGTGGAGGGCAGTCAAGCGTGGCTTACGTATACCGATAGTTTACAATACAGGTGGATACGATAGCATTGAAACACTTAAGCTTATGGATGGTATTGTCGACATATACATGCCGGATGCGAAGTATGGGGATAATGACAGAGGGTTGAAATATTCTAAAGTTACCAATTACGTAGATGTTAACCAAGCTGCACTACGTGAGATGCACCGGCAGGTGGGTGACCTTGTCTTAGAAGATGGTGTAGCGGTACGTGGGTTGATGGTACGGCATCTGGTGTTACCTAATGACGTAAGTAATACTGAGAAGGTGTTGAAGTTTCTACATGAGCTATCGCCTAATTTATATCTTAGTCTTATGAGCCAGTACTATCCATCCTACAAGGCAGATGAGTATCGGGAGCTATCGCGCCCCATAACGTCGTGGGAGTACGATAAGGCGTTGGAGTTGGCAAAGAAATTGGGGTTTCGTGGATATTTCCAACCCTACATACGGTTAATCTACCGAATATAGGCATATAAGATGAAAGTTTGTAAGGTGCTCGGTGTAGATACATCGTCAACTCAAGTAGCGGTTGGACTTATAGATAGCGATCATGTGGTGTTCGACCATTACGTGGATTTTGGGCAGTTCTATTCGGAGAAATTAATAATCGCAATACATAGGTTGATGGAGGATGCAGGCGTTAAGATAAAGGAGGTTGACCTGTTCGCGGTAGGATTGGGCCCAGGTGCATTCACTGGCCTACGTATAGGGGTGGCAACGGTGAAAGGGCTGGCGTTTGCACTTGATAAGCCGATTGTGGGGATAGGGTCGCTTGATGGATTAGCGATGGAGGTGAGACTCGCAAAATATCCTATTGTACCTGTAGTTGATGGTAAACGTGGAGATGTATTCTACGCAATATACCAGGATGGTGAACGAGTTACAGGGTATGAAGTCGATAAGGTGGGGGAGTTTCTCGACCGTGTCAAATCCGGTGAGTACATATTCGTGGGTGATGGTGCTGACATCTATAGGGAGCAGCTTATAAAGCTTATGAATAAACGTGCACACTTCATAACACCTAACCCTATCGCACCAAGAGGGGCAACCATTGCATGGTTAGGTAAACTGAAATGCGAACGTGGTGAGCTCGACGATATAAAGAAGCTCGAACCACTATACCTGCATCCACCACTTGCACATATTAAAGATAGGTAAGTTAGGTTGACGTTTATCGATAGGGATTATTTTTATAGAGGGCTCTGGTGGCTATGCCGGAGGTGAAACACCCGTTCCCATGCCGAACACGGAAGTTAAGCCCTCCAGGGCCGATGGTACTGCCGGGGCAACCCGGTGGGAGAGTAGGTCGCTGCCAGGGCCCCCTTAGTCGGAATGTCAAATCTTAGTTTATAAATTCTAAACAAATTGTGATTGACCCTACGGTATTTCAGTTATTTTAAACTCCATTAATGCAAAGGTTCAAGAGAATTCTGAAAGATTGGGGCCCACCAATCTTGATAGTGTTGGTGATACGGTTTTTCATCATTGAACCTTACCGCATACCATCACCGTCGATGGAAGACACCTTACTTGTGGGTGATTTCCTGTTTGCTACTAAGTTTGACTATGGGGTGAAGTTGCCGTTTGTGCTCACTTGTATAACACCTTGGTGGCAACCTAAACCTCAACGTGGCCAAATCGTAATATTTAGGTCACCGTTTGAGCGTCGCAATGTAGTCAAACGCTGTATAGCAGTAGAGGGTGACACTATCGAGATACGTGACAAAAAGGTCTACATAAATGGCAAGCCGCTCGATGAACCCTATGTTAAATTCAATGATCCCATTGTATATCCACCGTTTAGAATACCTAACTACCAAGAACATTGGGAACACGGTGATTTCAAGCGTTACATAGGGGTGAGGGACAACTTCGGGCCTGTTGTTGTGCCAAAGGATTGTATATTTGTAATGGGTGATAATCGTGACAACTCATACGATTCGCGCTTTTGGGGACCATTACCCGTACGGTATCTTTTGGGTAGGCCGCTAATCATTTGGCTATCATGGCAACCCGACCTACCCGTGTATATATTTTGGAAAAAGATACGATGGAAGCGTATCGGCCGCATACTGAGGTGGCGCTAATCTCACCCACCGTACGTGAGCTGTTCGCCAAGCTATCACATATATTCCCAAACTATAAAGAACGGATGGGACAGCTCGAGATGGCCGACCACATAGAGAGTGCTTTGGAGACGTCATCCAAGCTTGTTATCGAAGCTGGCACCGGCATAGGTAAGACGTTTGCGTATCTGCTACCCGTCGTAAAGTGGGCACTCGATAATGATAAAGTAGGTGTCATCGCAACATTTACCAAAACACTTCAACATCAGATACTGCATCATGATATACCGTGGGTTAAACGTGTATTGGGTGATTTCACAGTAAGTCTTGCAGTGGGTGCTAATAACTATCTATGTCTCAGACGCTGGAATAAACTATTAGCTACTGGTGAGTTACCACAGAGAATATACGAAAAGCTAAGTAAATGGATAGCCACTACAGATACGGGTTTACGTGAGGAGTTTGAGTCTAGCGCTACTAAACTCGAAGCTGCATATTTTGACGAGATTGCCAAAATACCCGAACTATGCGCAGGTAAAAAGTGTAAGTTCCGCGATAGGTGTTATTACGAACGTGCTAAGCGTGTTTGGCGTCAAAGCAGTATCGTCATATTGAACCATCACTTGCTGTTTGCTGACCTAAAAATAGGGGGTGCGCTTCTACCGCCTTACGATGTACTGGTGATCGACGAAGCTCATAACCTTGAAGATGTAGCAGTTGAGTATTTTGGTATAAGACTTACCAACTTTCAGCTACCCTATAATTTGAGGTTATTGATACGCGATCTACTGTATCATGAACTCGCATCCATAGTTACAAAAGTCGAATCTACTAATACAAAGTTATTCCACGAAATAGCAACTTTATTTGGACACGGTACACATAGGGTGACAGCACCGCTTAAAATGGGTGCGGTGCTGTTTGATACACTCGATGAGCTCATCAATGTATTGAAAGGGCTACAAGTCAGCGACCCCGAAGAATATGAACTCAAATCCCGCTATATAACACGATTCGATAACTGGCGTTATGAACTATCATGTTTTATGGAGCAAACTCTCACCGAAACCGTGTATTGGGTTGAGGTACGCTCATCGACAAGGTCTGGTGTGAAGGTTGAACTACACACTGCGCCTTTGGATGTGGCACCATACTTGCATGAGTTACTGTGGCAGCGTGATATCCCGATAATATTCACATCAGCTACACTTGCGGTCGACAATAACCTTGGGTATTGGAAAACCACCGTAGGGCTTGACGATACGGTTGACCTGGTGCTAGCGTCACCGTTTGATTACTACCACAATATGCTCGTATATGTACCAAAGTATGGGGTTGAACCCGACCAACCCGGTTACTTGGAATTTGTTGCGAGTGAGGTGACCAAACTCATAAAGCTATCGCATGGCAAAGCACTGGTGTTGTTCACCAATCTCGACATTATGGATAAGATATATTCGCTCACGGTATCAGGATTACCCACTACCCTACAGCGAACATTTATGAAACAAGGTGATAGAAGTCGTACTGCATTGCTCACCAATATGCAAAAGCTTGGTGGTGTGTTGTTTGGTGCCGATACATACTGGCAAGGTATCGACCTACCTGGGCCATCACTTGTTATGTTGATCATAACGCGGTTGCCGTTTAAAGTGCCAGATTCGCCGATTGTACAAGCAAAGATTGAGTTGATCAAATCCCATGGTGGTAACCCATTCTGGAAGTACCAGTTACCACAGGCAATAATGAAGCTACGTCAGGGGGTAGGTCGTCTCATACGTCGTGAATCCGACTATGGTGTGGTAGCTATTCTTGATACCCGTATAATGACACGTTCTTATGGTAAGAAGTTTTGGCGTTCATTACCTAACATCAAAGTAACACATTCGATAGAGGAGGTCTATTATTTCCTACAGAGTAAGGAAAGATTAACCCAACCGCCGCAAGACGATGGATAAAGAGAAGAATTACGAGTTATTAAAAGCTGAAGCACTCAAACATGGTATGACGTTGTTTGGTGTAGCGAACCTGACCGGTGTGGAACTTAACCCTCACAGTGAGATACATACGGTGATAAGGGATTTGCCATATGGTGTGTCTATCGGGTATAGGTTATCACCGCGTGTGTTGGCGACAATAAAAGACAGGCCTACGCTAATCTACAAACATCATTACAAAACCGTCAACTGGATACTCGATCAAACCGCAGAGCGGTTAGTTACGTTGATACAGCAGCTGGGTGGTGACGCACTTGCTATCCCAGCAAGTCAAACAGTGGATTGGGAAGCACAAGTTGGCCACATATCACACAAACAGGTTGCATACCTTGCGGGCCATGGTTGGATAGGTAAGTCAGGTTTGTTAGTTAATCCCACGTTTGGTGCACAGGTACGATATGCATCGATATTAACCAACTTGCCTCTAAAAACTGATATACCGATCGATGGTAGTTGTGGTACCTGCCGTAAATGTATAGATGTATGTCCAGCAGGTGCACTGAGTGAGGACGGTTGGGACAAAGATAAATGTCTAGCACAACTTAGGAAGTTTGCCGGTATACGAGGTATCGGGCAATACATCTGTGGGGTATGCATTAAGGTATGTGACGGCAAACTTGAATAAATAATATGTCAGAGTATCGTCAGAATGTGGTCACACATGAGTGGGTGGTTATTGCACCCGAACGCAGAGGTAGACCGCATGAGGTTAGTCTCACCTTTACGTTACCTGAGTTAAAAGAGTACGATCCAAGCTGCCCATTCTGTCCCGGTGGTACGAGTGAACGGGAGCACACAATTTATGAGCTAAGAGAAGCTGGTGAGTGGGTTCTACGTGTGGTACCCAACAAATACGCACCATGCAGTGGAACTGGTGAACCTCGTAGACGGATAAATGGTAACTTTGTCTCTATATCAGGTTATGGTATTGCTGAGGTGGTAATCGAATCCCGTAAGCATAACGAGACACTGGCAACTTATTCCTTACATGAGATCGAGAACATACTTACCGCATATCTTGTACGATATCGGGAGTTGGTCAAATTACATCCCAAGATCGACCTTGTTACAATATTTCGCAACTATGGACCTTTAGCAGGTACGTCGTTATTGCATCCACACTCACAGATAATAGCAACACCGATCGTACCTGCTGGGTTGAGGAACAGCTTTCACGAGGCTCGTCGCTACTGTGACGCATTTGGCACCTGTGTAGTATGTGATTATATCGGACGCGAGCTTGAACTTGGCACCCGCATAGTCTTGCGTAACGAACATTTTGTTGTGTTAGAACCATTCGCCGCACGTGTGCCATTTGAGACGTGGATAGTACCGCTACGTCATCATGCAGGGGTCGATTTGCGGGATGATGAGCTACCCGTACTCGCTACTGCTATATCCACAACATTCCGTAAGTTACATAAGCTTATGCATCAACCATCGTATAACTTCATAATCAAAACCGCACCCGCAAGTCAGGAGAACGTTGAGCACCTTCACTGGTATATTGAAATACTCGTACGTACAGCTGGACCGGCTGGGTTTGAACTTGGCTCCGGTATATACATAAATCCTATACCACCGGAAGAAGCAGCAAGTCTATTGAGGGATATCGTCACGTGAGCTCACCATGGAACGTGTCACGAAAAGATACAACTTTTTTAAATTAAATTCCGTCTTATTTTTTAAACATAAGGAGGTAACATGTGGTATCGTATCGCACACAGTGGATGGGCAAGTATGTCGATTTGTATAATATCGCTTTATAGCATCTTACTACTTAGCCACCCGTTATGTGCGGATTCTACCTCAAACGATACGCTTACACTTACGGAATGTATCGAAATAGCGCTAAATAACTCACCCGACCTACGCGTAGCACGTAACAACTTACGTGTGGCGGAGCTTGACCTACAGGATATGAAAACAGCTATTGCACCTACCATACAGCTATCGGGTGGCTATAACCTCAACAATGTATATAACAGGCTGGAGTGGACATCCAACCATTACCACTTGGGTATCAACGCTACAATCACACCATTCAGTAGTGGCAAGAACTTGATAAGTATTGCCAAAGCACGTAATTCGCTCGCTATACAGCGTCAAATCTATCGCAATACTGAACAAACAGTCATACTTAACCTTATACGTAAATATTTTAACCTACTTAAGTCACAGGCTATGCTCAAACTGTACGAGGAGAATCTCACCCAGAAGAAGCAGCAGCTTGAACTTGCCCGCACAAGGGTTGAACTTGGGCTTGCACCCAAATCCGATGTATTGAAAGCTGAGGTTGAAGTTACACGTGCTGAGGTCGACCTCACCCAAGCCAAAGGGGAGCTTGAGCTTGCCCGTATGGAGCTAAACGATGCTTTGGGTATAGACCTGGATTACCCAATAAAGATTGAGCATGTTGAATTCATAGAGGAACAGCCACCCAGCATAGACTCTTGTATTACCATTGCACTAAAGGGACGACCCGACCTGCTCAGGGCACAATCTGATATCATGATCAATGCTTACAACCTAAAACTTGCATGGTTGGAAAGGTTACCCTGCTTAACGATTACAGGTAGTTACCATCTTAGCGCAGATAGATTCGTATTCGGTGGTACACCATTAACCCGTACTAATCTCAACAGATATAGTGATTGGTCCATATCCGTGGGGTTGAGTTTCCCAATATTCGATGCAGGTAAAACCTGGCATGCTATAAAGATAGCCTCCCTCTATTTTGACAACTCGCGTTTAGAGTATGATAAACTGAAACGTTCCGCTATACTTGAGGTACAACTTGCATACGTGGATATGGTCACGGGGTTAAAGAAGATTGAGCTCACCCGCAAGCAACTTAAAACCGCACAGTTAAGTTACGACACAGCACTTGGTCGCTACAGAGCGGGTATCGCTCCCATAACCGAGGTCATAGATGCCAGTATTGCATTACTTGATAGCAAGCTAAGCTACACGAGTGCAATATATGAGTATCTGATCGCTAAGTCGAGGTTGGCAGTTGCTACGGGGCAATTACCTTATAAATAGGAGGATTAATGCGCAATAAACTGTTTGTAGTGATTGCCACAATTGTGATGATAGTTACAGGTTTGGTACTGTGGAAAGTACTTCACCAGGAGCACGCCATAGATAAATTAAAATTATCCCAAGCCACCGCTAAGCGTGGTTCTATCACCGTTAAAGTAACAGAAAGTGGTAGAGTTGAACCACTTACCATGGTCAATATCAAGTCCGATTTCGCCGGTGAGGTCAAATCCCTATTTGTAGATGAAGGTACCGTAGTGGAGCCAGGTGATACACTCGCAATCATACAGCTGGAGGCTACACAATCACAACAGGTGGCAAACGCATGGGCTACCTTACAACGTACGAAGCTGGAACTCGAATCCGCACACCGCGATCTGGAGCGCAAGCGTGAGCTGTTCGAGAAGGGTTTCATTGCTAAAAAGGAAGTTGAGGATGCTGAAAAACTCTATGAAGATTGTAAAATCAACTATGGGTTAGCCGAACGTCAGCTTAAGCTATTACTTGGTGGTGCTGACATCAACCCAGAAGAGCTTGCAGCTGACGAAGTTACTCTGATAGCGATCAGGTCTCCCGTATCCGGTGTCGTAATAAATCTAAACGTCGAAGAAGGTGAGATGATCACCTCTGGTACACGCACGTATGGTGGCGGTACTGTGCTTATGACCATAGCGGATTTGAGTAAGATGATAGTTAAGGCTAAGATCAACGAAATAGACGTAGCTAAAGTAAAGGTTGGCCAACCTGTACGGATTGGGTTCGATGCCATACGTGGTAAAGTCTACCATGGAAAAGTTAGGAAGATATCACCCACCGGTACAGTCGAACAGAACATTGTCGTATACCCTGTGGAGGTTGATATACTTGATGCAGATTCGCTTATTAAACCCGGTATGACAGCTGATATTGACATAATCGTAGGTGAAGCCCATAATGTGTTGCTGGTACCTAAGACTGCTATCATACAACGTGATGGCCACAAATTTGTAAAAGTACTACATCATGGTACACCACGTTTACAACCAGTAGTTACAGGGCTGGAGGATGACGTTAACGTTGAGATCAAACATGGTCTATCCGAAGGCGATACAGTACTCCTACAGCCCGCGGTAGGGTTACCAGCGTC
>Ga0190363_1000615_pt1 | contig 21218 bp, 28 predicted proteins | sample 48721867_MG_FD_161272 | JGI IMG/M metagenome (GOLD analysis project Ga0190363, IMG submission 161272) | Hydrothermal vent microbial mat bacterial communities from Southern Trench, Guaymas Basin, Mexico - 4872-18-6-7_MG | ecosystem: Environmental > Aquatic > Marine > Hydrothermal vents >... | reverse complement strand
ATGGAACTGTTAGGAGGTGTGTTTTAGGTTTAGAGAGTAGGTCTCCAACTAGAGATGAGCTTGATGAGATGAAGGCGTTGGTAGCTGAGGCTATGGAGGCTGGAGCATTCGGTATGTCTTCGGGATTAGTGTATCCTCCAGGTAGGTATGCCAGTAAGGAGGAGTTGATTGAGCTTTGTAGAGTTGTTGCGAAGTATGGTGGATTTTATGCGAGTCATATTCGAGGTGAAAGGGAAACTATTGTTGAAGCTACAGCTGAGGCAATTGAAATAGGTGAGCGAGCTGGTGTACCTGTTCAAATATCTCATCATCCAGCTAAGATTGGTGGTTGGGGGAAATCTAAGGATACTTTGAGGTTGATTGAGGAGGCTAGGCTTCGCGGTGTAGATGTTACTTGTGATCTTCATCCATATGTGGCTGGAAGTACTGGCTTAAGTGCCCTCCTACCTGCATGGGTTCAGGAGGGTGGTGCTGGGAAGATTATTGAAAGATTAAGTGATCCTAAGTTGCGTAAGAGGATAATAGCAGATATGATTGAGGAGCCAATTCCAGGTCCAGGGCCATGTGGGTTAGTTAAGAGGGGGATGTGGAATAAAATAATATTATGTGATTGTAGTAGAAATAGAGATCTGATTGGGAAGAATTTTGAGGAGATAGCTAAGATTAGAGGTAAAGACCCATTTGAAGCTTACTTTGATCTCGTTATTGAAGAGGAGGCTTCTGGAAAGGTGGTTGGCTTCTATTATAATGAGGAGGATATTAGGAGAGTGTTATTACATCCAACTTCAATGATTGGATCGGATGGATATGCATTTGCACCTTATGGTGTGCTTGGTGTTGGTAAGAATCATCCGAGAAGTTATGGTGCTTTTCCCATGGTTTTTAGAAAGTATGTCAGAGGGATTTCTAGAAAAGAGTTAATGTATGATGAGGGAGCTAGGATACTGACTGTAGAAGAGGCTGTTAGGAAGATGACTTCACTTCCAGCGCAGAAGTTGGGTTTATGGGATCGAGGACTTATAAGGCTTGGATGCTGGGCTGACGTTGTGCTATTTGATTTAGAGAGGATTGCTGATAGGGCGACATACTTGGAGCCGTATCAATATCCTGAAGGGATAGAGTATGTCATTGTAAATGGGGAAGTAGTGATAGAGAAGGGTAGGCATACTGGTAGGCTTCCTGGAAAAGTATTAAAACATAATGTTGAGTAGCATTTGGTGATGTTAACTTTTCACATCTCCATTATTTCCTCTAGTTTATATGGTGATTATTATTGTTAGATTGCTGTTATTTCTGGCATTTCTTTTCCTTTCATTTCTCTTCCCATTAATGCTGCTATTGAGCCTATGATGTGTATTAATGCGAAGAAGCTGAATGCTAGGAACCAGTTTCCTATGGCTATTAGTGGTGGGACTATGTATGGGCCGAGGATGGCGCCTATTCTACCTATTGCTGAAGCCCATGATGATCCGAGACCCCTTGAATAGGTGGGGTATTGTTCAGGTGTATATGTGTATAGTGCTGCCCATGAACCTAGATCGAAGAATGATAGTGTGCTTCCCCAAATTATCATTTCTGTGATGTTTGTTGAGTTTGCATACATGAAGGATGATATTGCAGTTAGGGCTAGGTATGAGCCTAGAATTATTTTTCTTCCAATTTTCTCTACCAGTAGAACTGCACTATAATATCCTGGTATTTGTGCAATGGTCATTATGGCTAGGTATTGGAAGCTTTTTATTAGTGGTATTTTTGCTGATAGTATGCTTTTTGGAAGCCATATGAATATTCCATAATATCCCATTGCGATGGTGAACCAGACGATCCATAATGCAGTGGTTATCCTTCTATTTTCCTTTGAGAAGAGTATTTGTATTTGCTCATTTATTTTTGGTTTAGATGTTTTTATTTTGGGTAGGGTTAACTCGTATTGTTGTGCTATCTCTACTGCTTTTTCTTTCTCTCCGATTAGTAGGAGGTATCGTGGTGATTGTGGTATGAATGGGTAGGCTGATAGTGTTAGGAGTAGTGATATTATGCCTACTGATGCCATTGATGTTTGCCATCCATATAATGGTAGAATTTTCCATGTTATTATTAATGCTATTAGCCATCCATATGCCCAGAAGCTTTCTAGGAAGCATATGTTTTTCCCTCTTTCTATGGGTTTTGATAACTCGGATATTAGTGCAGCTAGGATTGGGAGGAATCCTCCTACACCTATTCCTGATATTAATCTTAAGGTGAATATTGTTTGAAAGCTTAGTGGAGTTATTGGTGTGACTATGTTTGATGCTGCAAATATTATTGCTAAAATTATGCATACTCTCTTTCTTCCAAGTTTATCTGCTAGTGGACCGCTTGTTAATGCTCCGATTAGCATTCCAATTGCGGTTGAAGCTGCCATTAATTGTGTCATGACACCTGAAATTTTTAGGGAGCCTATTATGGATGATAGGGTGAAGCTTAGTATTCCTACGCTCATTGAAGCTGCTGCCCACATTAATCCTGCAAGGGATGTCAATCGAACATTCATTTTTATCCCTTCTGTTTTAATAGTTTAAATGAATGGGAGTTATATAATTGTATTTAAGTGGATGATGGAATTTGATTATATTGATGAGGTTGCAATGAGGGTTGGATTTAATGAGTTATAGTGAGGATATTGAGGGTCTATGATTGTGGAGGGTCTTCTAATGCTTTGATATTTAAAATATGTTAAGTTATGTTTTAGTAAATTTTTTATTTTATATTTCTAATGTTCTTTTACTTAAAGCTTTAATTTATGCTGAGGATATGGTTTATGTAAGGTGATGGCATTGGACATTGATGAAATTGTTTCGCTTATAAAGGCTCCTCCCACAGAGGAGGTTTTAACTGAAGAAAGGCTGAGAAGTTATTTGAGTCAGGGAGTGAAGTTGAGGCATTATATTGGCTTTGAAATTTCAGGTTATGTGCATATTGGCACTGGGATTATTTGTATGCAGAAGGTTGCTGATTTTCAGAGGGCTGGTGTTGATACTATAGTATTTTTGGCTGATTATCATTCTTGGATAAATAGGAAGCTTGGTGGAGATTTAGATACTATAAAGAAGGTTGCTGGTGGATACTTTAAGGAGGCATTGAAGCAGTCTTTAAGGGTTGTAGGTGGAGATCCTGATAAAACTAAGTTTATTTTGGGTTCTGAGTTTTATGAGAAGGTTGGTTTAAAGTATATGGAGAATGTGATAAGGGCTTCAATGAAGACTACTCTTTCAAGGGTTAGGCGTTCTATTACTATAATGGGGAGGAGGCAGGGTGAGGCTCTAGATTTTGCCCAGCTTCTCTATGTTCCAATGCAGGTTGCTGATATTTTTACATTAAATGTTAATTTGGCTCACGGGGGGATGGATCAGAGGAAGGCGCATGTTATTGCGATAGATATTGGAGATAAGGTTTTTGGTTATAAGCCCATTGCAGTTCATAATCATTTGTTGATGGGCTTGAATATTTCTGAGAGTGATGTGAAGATGATTTCAACGGCGAAGAGAAGTGGTGATGTAGAGGCTTTTGAGGAGGGTATGATTGAGATAAAGATGTCTAAATCTAAGCCTAAGAGTGCAATTTTCATTCATGATACTGAAGATGAGATTAAAATGAAGATTAGAAGAGCCTTCTGTCCATTTAGAAATGTTGATGTAAACCCAGTTTTAGAGATTTTAAGATATGTCATTTGTAGGGTTTTCCCTGAGGAGATTGAAATCGTTAATGAGAAGACTGGTAAACGTTCTAAGTTTAAAGATTACTTGGAGCTAGAAAGGGCTTTTGAAAGAGGTGAAATTCATCCATTGGATTTAAAGAATATTGTTGCAGAGAAGTTAATTGAGCTTTTGGCACCTGTAAGGAAGTATTTTCTTGAGGGGAGGGGTAGAAAGCTTATAGAGGAGATGGAGGAGATAAGAATAACTAGATAATAATAATTTAGCTATTTCATTTAAATTTGACTTGATTATGGCTGTTTTCCCACTGAATTCCATTAACTTATTATACTTAATCATTTAAAGTTATATTCGAGGTGCCGTAAAGCTTATTGCCCTCAAATCTTTCAAAGTAACTAGATTTCAGTGAAGAACGTTTGGATTTGGAGGTGATTGAAATATTTACACCACCGGGAATGGGCTATGATAGAGCTATAACCATATTCTCTCCTGATGGAAGACTATTTCAAGTTGAATATGCTATGGAGGCTGTTAGAAAGGGTTTTACTACCTTGGGTATTAAATGTAAGTTTGGAGTAGTTTTAATGGCTGAAAAGCGGAAGCTTTCCCCATTAATTGATTTCCGTACAATAGAGAAGATATTCAAAGTTGATGAGCATATAGGGATTACTTATGCTGGCATTCCATCGGATGCTAGAGTTCTAATAGACCGAGCTAGAACTCAAGCTCAGATTAATAGATTGCTTTATGATGAACCTATTGATGTTGAAGTTTTAACTAGGAAGATTAGTGATTTGATGCAGCTATACACTCAGCATGGTGGTGTTAGACCCTTTGGCGTTTCATTGATTATTGCCGGTATTGATGATAATGGACCGAGATTATTTATGACTGAGCCTAGTGGAGCGTATGCTGGATATATTGCTGGGGCTATTGGTGCTGGTAGCCAGCCTGTTATTGATTTCCTGGAGAAGAACTATAAACCTGACATAACATTGGAGGAGGCTATAATACTTGCAATTAATGCTTTAAAGCCAGTGGTGGAGGGTCCCTTGGAGCCGGGTAAACTTGAGGCTGGAGTTGCAGATGTTAAGGATAGAAAGTTTAGGAAGTTGAGTGAGAAGGAAATTGCTGAGTGGCTTGAAAAAATTTCCACCTAAATTTAAATCGAATTGTCTGCGGTGATGAAATTGAGTGGTCAGAAAGCTGTTATTGCGAGATTATTGATTAGAGGGGAACATTTTGAAATTTTGGTGGATCCAGATTTAGCGTGGAAGTTTAAGTCTGGGAAGCCTGTTAACTTAGATGATATTCTTGTTAGTGAGATAATTTATAGAGATGCGAGGAAGGGATTTAAGGCTTCAGAGGAGTCCCTGTTAAAGGCTTTTGGAACCACTGATCTGTATAAGATTGCTGAGAAGATAATTAGACGTGGAGATTTACAGTTGACTGCTGAGCAGAGGAGGGAGCTCATTGAGGCTAAAAAGAGGCAGATAATAAGCTTTATTTCAAGGAATTGTATTGATCCACGGACTGGTCTTCCTCATCCTCCTAAGCGTATAGAGTTGGCTATGTCTGAGGCTCGGGTTTCTATTGATCCTTTCAGGGATGCTGATGAGCAGGCTTTAAGTGTTATTAAAGCTTTAAGGACTATTCTTCCACTTAAAATTGCTCATGTAACTATTAGAGTGAAGTTTCCACCAAAATATGCTGGTAGAGCTTATGGTGTAGTGTTTCGTTTCGGTACTATTAATAAGTCTCAATGGCTTTCAGATGGGTCTTGGCTTTGTGAAGTTGAGATGCCTGCAGGTTTGCAGCCTTCATTTATATCGAAGGTTAATGAGCTATCGAAGGGTGAGGCTCAAATTGAAATTGTTAAGTGAAGGGAGGAGTTAGGTTGACGATTTATGTGGAGCGGAGGAAGATTGTTTTTCCAGGAGAACTGCTTGCTGAGGGTAAATATGCTAGTGGAGCTAACACCTATAAGGAAGGCGATAAGATTTTTTCGGCGGTTATTGGTTTAGCTGAGATTCAGAATAGGGTTATTAGTGTAATTGCATTTAAGGGCTATTATGTACCTAAGGTTGGTGACATAGTTATAGGTGTTATTACGGATTATTCACCTACTAGTTGGCAGGTTGATATTAATTCTCCATATACTGCGATTTTACAAGTTATGGATGCTTTGCCGAAGCCTATTGATCCTGCAAAAGAGCATGTTCGAAAATATTTTGATATTGGGGATATTCTTTTGGGTGAGGTTATTGTTTTCGATAAGACTAGGAGTCCAATGTTAACTACTAAGGGTAAGGGTTATGGAAAGCTTAGAGGTGGACATATTGTGGAGATATCTCCCACTAAGGTTCCAAGGTTAATTGGTAGGAGGGGTTCAATGATTAACATGCTTAAAAAAGAGTTGAATTGCCAGATCATTGTGGGTCAGAATGGTAGGATATGGTTTTCTGCTAAGAGTTTAGAGGATGAAGAATTATTTGTCAAGGTGATTAGGAAGATTGATTTGGAGGCTCCAATTCCAGGTTTAACTCAACGGGTTAGACAATTAATTAAGGAGGAAAAGGCTAAGAGGAGATCTTGAGAGGAGCGTTTAACTTATATGCTTGAATAACTTATTTGGCTAGATAGTTTAGTTGTGATGGAGTTGAGTGAGATGGAGAATGATAAGATTTCCCTAGTTACTGAGGATGGGTTGAGGGTTGATGGAAGGAAACTGGACGAGTTGAGGCCAGTAAAGATTGAGGTTGGTGTTTTGGCTAATGCTGATGGTTCTGCTTTTATTCAGCAGGGTAAGAGTAAGCTTTTAGTGGCAGTTTATGGACCTAGGGAGCTTCATCCAAGACATTTAGCATTACCTGACAAGGCTTTGATACGATGTAGATATCATATGGCTCCTTTTTCTGTTGAAGAGCGGAAGTCGCCTGCTCCTTCAAGAAGAGAGATAGAGTTGTCTAAAATTATACGTGAAGCCTTAGAGCCAGCAATTCTAGTTGACCGTTTTCCTAGGACTTCAATTGACATTTTTATTGAAGTGTTGGAAGCTGATGGTGGGACGAGATGTGCCGCAGTTACAGCTGCCTCGGTGGCACTTGCTCATGCTGGTATTCCAATGAGGGACTTGGTGGCGGCTTGCGCTGTAGGTAAAGTTGATGGTAAGATTGTAGTGGATCTTTGCGATGCTGAGGATAAGTATGGTGAAGTAGACATGCCAGTAGCATACATGCCGAATAAGAAGGTTGTTACCTTACTGCAAATGGATGGAATTTTAACTAGAGAGGAGTTTGATGAAGCCTTTAAGAAGGCTATTAGTGCATGTGAGAAGATTTATGAATTCCAGTTGAATGCTTTAAAGAAGCATCTTTCTATTATTGAAGAAGTTAAGGAGGAGGAGAGTAATGGTTAATAGGGCTTCTTTAGTTTTGAATCGGAATCGTCTTTTAAACTTGCTTTCTCAGGGGCGTAGGGTTGATGGTAGAGGACTTAAAGATTTTAGACCGATTTCCATAGAAATTGGTGTTGCTGGGAAGGCTAATGGATCGGCTAGTGTCAAGATTGGTGACACTTATGTTATGGTTGGTGTAAAGGCTGAGATTGGTTCACCCTTCTCGGATACACCTGATGAGGGTGTTTTAATGGTTAATGCAGAGTTTGTTCCATTAGCTTCTCCATCATTTGAGCCTGGTCCTCCAGATGAGAATGCCATAGAACTTGCTAGAGTTGTAGATAGAGGTTTAAGGAAGAGTGAGGCGTTTAACTTTAAAGATCTCTGTATCATTCCAGGTAAGAAGGTATGGATGATATGGGTGGACATCTATGTTTTAGATTATAATGGAAATCTAATGGATGCAGCGGCTTTAGCTGCTTTAGCTGCATTGATGAATACTAAGCTACCTGTTCCTAAGGTTGAAGGCGAAGAGGTTATGTTAACTGATGAAACTGTTCCTTTAAAGCTTGGTGACTATCCTATTGCAGTGACTATTGGAAAGCTTGGTGATTCATTGATAATTGATCCATTGTTAGAGGAGGAGGAAGTGTTGGATGGGAGAATAACTTTCTTCGTGACTAAGGATGGTAATATCTGTGCTATTCAGAAGAGTCTTCCTGGAGTGTTTTCACCTGATGAAATTTTAGTTGCAGTTGATCTTGCTTGTGAAAAGGCTGTTGAATTGAGGGAAAAGCTTTTCAAGGTATTCGGGATATCTTAGGCGTGCGTGGTGAGTGCCATGGGTAGAACTAAGAAGGTTGGTAGTGCTGGTAGGTTTGGTGCACGTTATGGTTCAACGATAAGGCTTAGAGTTAAGAGAATAGAGGAGGCCATGAGGGCTCCTCATAGATGTCCTAGATGTAGAACTAGGGGTAGAATTAAACGGATAAGTGTTGGAATTTGGACGTGTACTAAGTGTGGCTTAACTTTTGCAGGCGGCGCATATGTACCTAGATCTTCAATGATGAAGTAACGTGGTTTATAATGGTTTTCTTGATAACTACTTCAAGAAGGCCTACTAGAAGGACTAGGAGTTTTTGTAAGGATCTTGAAAGAGTTTTACCTAATGCTGTGAGAGTGAATAGGGGTAAGATGAGTTTAATTGATGTTGCATTAAGAGCTCTTGAGTATAATGCTGATCGCATTATATTAGTTTCTGTCTTTAAGGGTAATCCTGGGAGAATTCGATTTTTTTCAGTTTCCAGAGGCTCTTTTGTTGAGATTCCTCCTATAATAAACATTCTTGGTGTTAAGCTTTTGAGGGAGTTTAGGGATTCCAAGATGATTAGGGCTTCTTCTTTAGTTATACTTCCAATTGGTGAAGAGGCTGATTTACTGGAGTTTTCATCTTCATTGGCTGATGCATTAAAGGCTAAAGTTTTATCTTCTCCTAACATTAATGATTTTTCAACAGATACTGCTTTTCTAAGGGTTGAGCATGGTAGAAGGAGCCTATATAATCTAGCTTTTGTAGATAAGTTTAATGTGCCTATTGGACCTCTAATTAGAGTTAAAAGTATACGCTTTAAGTTTAGAGGACTGTTGGAGGAAACTAGATTTGTGGAAAACTGAAGCTTTCTTTAAAGTTGATTTAAAGGATGATGTTATTGCTCAAATAGTTTTTAAATCGCTTTATCCTGAAGTTAAATTTCCTCCTTCCTCTAGAGTTAAAGTTGAATTAGATGTCAATGGATGCTTTATTAATATTCGTATTAAGGCTGATTCATTATCTTCTTTGAGGGCAGCTGTCAATTCATATTTGAGGTGGATCTCACTGCTTTCGAGAAGTTTATATGTTATTAGGGGTCTTTGATAAATTAACCGCAAGAATTTTAAGTTTAAAGTTCGAGCATGGTGTGAGGGATAAGATTTGACGCAAAAGATTCCTCCTGAAGTGGAGAACAAGCTCATTAGACTTCAAGAGTTACAGGAACAGCTTAGATTGCTTTCCTTGAGAAGACAGCAACTAGAGTTTCAGTTAAGAGAGGTTGAGCATGCCCTTGATCAAGTTAAGGATTTATCAGCTGACGTTGAGCTCTATAAGTCGACTGGATATGTGATGTTTAGGACAAGTAAAGAGCAAATTGTGGATGAATTAACTGATAAGAAGGAGACTTTAGAGTTACGGCTTAAAACCATTGAAAAGCAAGAGAAACTGGTTAGGAAGGAGTTTGAAGAGCTTAGGAGAGATCTAAGTAAAATGCTTGCTTCTACGGGTACCACTTAGAGGTGGAGATTAATTGGCTGAGCTAGTGCTCATAGGCATTAAGGGTATCAGTGAGGATCAAATAGTTGAATTATGTGAGCTAGCTGAAAATACTATTTGCAATTATCTTTTCTCGAATATTCCTAAGAGACAGATATTGGATTTAGATATAACTGTTGAGGCTGACTTGAATGAGTCACTGATAGTCACCATTGACATTGACGTTACTTTGTCTCCTTTTTTCCAGGGAAATTTAGAGGAAGTTGAGGATGGGGCTATTGACGAGGCTTTTAGAGTTATTGAACAAAGATTGAGGGAGTTTAATAAATTTGTTGGGGAAAGGTCTTAGTGATTTCATTTTGAGTTTGAAGCCTAGTAAATGTATTATTTTATGCCATCATAATGCTGATCCTGATGCCATTGGTAGTGCTTATGCCCTTTCATATCTGTTTAACGTTTTATTTCCGAGCATGGATGTACATATTGTTGCTCCTGAGGGTATTAGTCTTTTATCAAGTAAATTGCTCTCTCGTCTTCCATCTATTGACATTTACTCTGATTTTGATTGGGCTGATCTTGCAGTAATGGTTGATACTTGTTCCTTTGTGCAGCTTGGTTCAATTTCGGATAAGATGGCTGATTTAGATATACCGCTTATAGTTATTGATCATCATCTGCCAAGTGAGGAAGTTAAGTGTAAAGCTTCTTTGCTAATAGTTAATGATAATGCTTCTTCTACAGCTGAAATTGTCTTTTCTATATTTGAGGAATTAAAGGTTGATGTAAATCGAGATGTAGCTTTTGCTCTTTTAGTTGGACTGCTATATGATTCTAGACGATTTATTTTTGCTTCATCAAATTCATTTAGAATGGCTGCTTATCTTCTTGATTGCGGTGTAGACTATGGTGATGTATTGAATGTATTGTCTACTCAAATGGATGTCTCAGAGAGGATTGCTCGGCTTAAAGCTGCGCAGAGATTGAAGATCTTAAGGATTAAGGATTGGATAATTGCTTTATCGCATGTAAGTTCCTTTGAGGCGTCTGCTGCTAGAGCTTTAATTGACTTAGGTGCGGATTTAGCATTAGTGGTTGGCGGTGAGAAAGAGTTGGTGCGATTGAGTGCTAGGTCTACTAAGCGTTTCTATGAGGAAACTGGGTTGCATCTTGGTAGAGATTTGATGGAGCCTCTTGGTAAGTTAATTCATGGTGGGGGTGGGGGTCATGCAACTGCAGCTGGTGCCAATGGAGTTGGAGATGTCGACTATGTCTTAAAAATTTGTGTTAAAATGTTAAGGGAGAAGTTGAGCTAATTTTATAGCTCTCTTTTCATTTAGTTTTCTAGTTCATTGGAGGTTTGCAATTGCCGATCATAGAGATGCGGAATGTCGCCTATAGATATCCTGGTTCAAATAGAATTGCAATTCGGGATATTAACTTGAAGATAGAAGCTGGAGAATATGTGGTTATAACTGGTCCTAGTGGTTGTGGTAAAACTACTTTGTGTAGGTGTTTTAATGGTTTGATTCCTCATTTTTATGGTGGTGATCTTGAGGGGGAAATTTATGTTGTAGGTTTATCGGTTAAGGATACTCCTACAAGTACTCTTGCACAGCATGTTGGCATGGTTTTTCAAGACCCAGAATCGCAACTTTTTCTTTTAACTGTTGAAAGGGAAATTGCCTTTGGACCTGAAAATTTAGGTTTGCCCAGAGAGGAGATTGCAGCTAGGGTTGAGGAAGCATTAGAATTAATTGGCATTCAACATTTGCGGGATAGGTCGCCGCATGAGCTTTCAGGTGGTGAGCAGCAGAAGGTTGCAATTGCTGCTTGTATAGCTATGAAGCCTAAAATTTTGGTTTTGGATGAGCCTACTGCTAACTTGGATCCAAGGAGTGCATGGGATATATTGCATGTTCTCTCAGATTTAAGGAGGAAGTTGGATGTTACTATTGTTCTTGTTGAGCATAGATTGGATATGGTTGTTAATCATGCTGATAGATTCATTGTCATGAATGAGGGTAGAATAATACTTGACGGTCTTCCTTGTGAAGTCCTGTTAAACCCTATGGTTGCAAATATTGGAGTTGGTGTTCCAAAAGTGATTAGGCTTTATGATGAGTTGCGGAAGTATAATGTAAATTTAAATTTTGTTCCTCTGTCTTCCGCTGATTTTAAGAGGGCTGTCTTGGAGGTTTTAAGTAGATGATTGAGGTGCGTGGTCTCTGGTATAGCTATGGGGAAATTGTAGCGCTTAGAAATGTTTCATTAAAGATTGAGTTGGGTGAAGTTGTTGCTATTATGGGTGAGAATGGTGCTGGTAAAACTACCTTAATTAAGCATTTTAATGGTTTGCTTAAGCCTCAGAGAGGATATGTTAAAGTTTTTGGTGTTGATACTAGAGAGGTTACGGTTGCTGAATTGTCAAGGCGTGTTGGTTTAATTTTTCAGAATCCTGACCATCAACTTTTTGCTGAAACAGTATGGGATGAGATAGCTTTTGCCTTGAAAAATTTTGGTTTTCCTAAGGATGTTATTGAGCGGCGGGTTGAGTGGGCTTTAAAGCTTTTGGATTTATATTCTTTGAAGGATGAATCTCCCTTTGCTTTAAGTGGAGGTGAGCGTAAGCGTGTTGCTATAGCATCAGTGTTGAGTTATGATCCTGATATTATTATATTTGATGAGCCAACGGTTGGTCAGGATTATGCTCAGAAGGAGAGGCTGGCTCAGTTGATAAAACTTTTACAGTCTCAAGGGAAAACTGTGGTTGTTGTTACGCATGATATAGAATTTGTAGCTGAAAACTTCCCTAGAGTTGTTGTTCTATCTAGGGGTGAAGTGATTGCAGATGGTGCTACAAGGAAGATTTTAACAGATAATGAGATATTGGAAAAGGCAAGATTGCTGCCTCCTCAAGTTACTCAAATTGCTTGGGAGCTCTCTGATTTCGGCGTTCCAAGGGATTTATTATGGCTTCCTGAGATTAGAGATGCTATTTTAAAGATTGTGGGTGGTCGGCTATGAAGGTGTTAGAGGGCTTCGAGTTTAGACGTGGTAATACCTTTATTCATAAGCTTGATCCTCGAGTCAAGCTTCTATACTCAGTTTATATATTTGCTTTGGCTATGATTTATTCTCATTCCTTGACTTTAGCCGTCTTATTCATTTCTACTCTTCCACTTTTCTATGTAGCTAAGAGTTTAGGGAAGCTTGCTAAGTCGCTGAAGGGGTCAATAATATTGATAGCCTTTATCTTCATAGTTAATTATTTAACGCTTGGTTTTGAACGTGCATTGGCTATGAGTATTCGTTTTCTCCTCATCATATCTTGCTTTTCAATTTTCTTCTTAACTACTTACCCTGAAGATTTTGCTGAGGCTTTAGTGAAATTGAAGATTCCATATGAATTTGCTTTGACTTTCACTATGGCTGTTAGGTTTGTTCCCAGCTTGTCTAGGGAGGCTCAAATTATTGTTGATGCTCAACGTTCCAGGGGGTTGGAGCTTGAGAAGGGTAATTTCATTAAAAAGTTGAGGAATTATATTCCGATTTTGATTCCATTAATTGTTGGGGCTATTAGACGTTCAATTAAAGTTGCAGAGGCTATGGAGTCAAGGGCATTTGGAGCTTCACCTAAAAGAACTAGCTTGAGGGAATTAAAATTGAAGTTGAGGGATTACCTCTTCCTTATATTGATTACTTCGTTTTTCATTTTTGCTTTGTATTTAAGATATTGTATTGGGATTGAAAGCTATGTCTTTTCGATTTTTGAGCTAACTTAACTCCTTCTCTTATAGCTTCTATATTCATTTTTGTCATCCGTTTTACTCTCATTTCTATTGCTTTTTCTAATGCCTTAGATGAGATTATACCTGTTTTTTCCGACATGAATCCCAGCATTATCATGTTTGCTACTATTCTGTTATATTTTTCATTAGCTATTCTTGTGGCTTTTACACTGTATGTTTTCATTTTTGCCTCTTTAGGTGTTTCTTTAACTAGATCTCCGTCTATTATTAGTATTCCATTAGGCTTCAAGGTTTTTATGTACTTGTTTAATGCTGGTTGGCTCATGGCTATCATTATGTCGCATTTTTCAATTAATGGGTATTTGATTTTTTCATTAGATATTATTATGTCGCTTTTTGCTGCTGTTCCTCTTGCTTCTGAGCCGTAGCTTCTCATCTGTACTGCATATTTTCCATCTAGTATTGCTGCTAGTCCTAGGATTTCTCCTGCTAATATTACTCCTTGTCCTCCTAAGCCGCAAATTCTTATTTCTACTCTCAACTGCCTCCCCTCGCTTTCTCTATTAGTTTATAAATTTTCTTGCAGAATCCGTCTGCTTCCTTATCTATGAATTCTCCGATGATTATCTTTCCTTTTAATTCTTCTTTTTTCATTGTTCTTGCTTTTTGTATTGGTATTGAATTATCTCTAAACCATTTAATCATGTCTATCGCCCTCCTCATACCAATCCTCCTTCCAAAGGAGGTTGGACATTGGCTTATAACTTCGATAAATGAGAATCCCTCCTTTTTTAAAGCTTTCTTTATGGAGCGTTTTAAGTGAAATATGTGGCATACAGTCCATCTTGCTACGTATGCTGCCCCGGCGCTAACCATTAATTCTGCAGTATTTAATGGATTCTCTATATTACCGTATGGTGTTGTAGTTGTTCTGGCTCCTTCAGGTGTTGTTGGAGCAACTTGCCCACCAGTCATTCCATAAACCATGTTATTGACCATTATTACCGTTATTTCTAAGTTTCTTCTTGCGGCGTGAACTAGATGATTTAATCCAATACCTGCAATATCACCATCTCCCCCAAAGACAACAACTTTTAAATGGGGTTTAACTAACTTTACTCCCATCGCCACCGGTATTGCTCTGCCATGTAGGGTATGTATACTGTCTGCCTTGAAGTGTGGTGATGGTATCCATGCAGCGCATCCTATTCCACTGCAAAATACAAAGTTTCTTAAATCTCTGTAGCCAAGTTCTTCAATTGCCTTAAAGAAGCAATTCATTACGATGCCATTTCCACATCCTGGACAGAAAGGTGTTGGAAGACATTCCTTTCTTAGATATTTTACTGAGAAGTGGTCTTCCATAGTTATATCCTCCTAGCAACTTCTAAGATCTCATTAGGTGTGATGAGTTCTCCTCCACCCACTTTAGTTATCGATATTACTCTACACTTTCCATTAACTGCTCTCTTTACTTCTCTAATCAGTTGACCTAGATTTAATTCTGGTACAATTATTGTTTCTACTCTCTCTGCTATTTCTTCAATTATCCAGTCTGGAAATGGCCACAGTGTTTTTAATCGTAAATGAATAATTTTCATACCCTGCTTTTTAGCTCTCTCCAATGCTTCATAAACAGACCTTGATGTACATCCATATGATACTATTCCGATTCTAGCATTTTCATTTCCTTCTATTTCATAGTCTACTATTTCTTTAGCCTTTCCTTCTATTTTCCAATATAGTCTAGTGATTAATTTATGATGTACTTGAGGGTCGGCTGTGAATCTATATCCCCATTCATTATGTGTTGAACCTGTGACTAAAACATTGAATCCCTCTCCTAACTCTGGCATGGGTGGTACTCCTCTTGGATCATTGGATCCAAAGAATGGCTCAGAGAGATTTACAGGTTTTTTTCTGTCTATTATCTCTATTTTTTCTGGTATTTCTACTGGTTCAACTATATGTGCAGATAGTTCATCCGCCAATAATATTACTGGAGTTCGATACTGTTCCGATAAGTTAAATGCCCTTATTGTTAGCTCGTACATTTCTTGAGCTGAGTTTGGCGATAGAACTATAGCTGAGTAGTCTCCATGTGTTCCCCATCTTGCTTGCATAACGTTTCCCTGGGCTCCTTTACTTGCTTGTCCCGTTGCTGGCCCTACTCTTTGTACTACTACTATTACGCATGGTGTTTCTGTCATGAATGCATATCCTATTGCCTCTTGCATTAAGCTGAATCCCGGTCCACTCGTTGCAGTCATTGATTTAGCGCCCGCCCAGCTTGCACCTATTATTGAGTTTATTGCAGCAATTTCATCTTCCACTTGTATGAATATTCCCCCTACTTGTGGTAGTCTTATTGACATGTGTTCTGCAATTTCAGAAGCTGGTGTTATAGGGTATCCGGCAAAAAATCTGCATCCAGCTGCTATTGCTCCCTCCGCGCAAGCGACATTTCCTTGCCAAAATCTTATTTTTCCTTCTTCATTGCGTTTCAATGCTTGCACCATCAGCAATTATAATGCTGGCTTAATATAAAATGATTTTCATGATCAAAATAATGTGATTTTACATTGATGATTTGGTATGTCAAATGTATTCATACGTGTTGAGGCAGTTATTATTTTAGCCAAATAATGCTGCTAATCCTTCGGCTACTTCTTCCTCTTCGGCTTCTTCCTCTTCTTCTAACTCTTTCTTTTCTTCTGTTTCAGCGCCTGGAGCAACTGAAGGTGCAGCTGGTGCTGCAAGGGATGGTGCTGCTATTGTAGCTGCACTAATTGCTTCGTCAATATTTATCTCCTTTAAAGCTGCTATTAACGCTTTAATTCTTATTTCATCTGCTTCTATGCCAGCTGCCTCTAAAATCTTCTTTACACTTTCCTCTGTAATTGGTTTCTTAGCATAGTGTAGGAGTAAGCTTGCATATACGTACTCGATTTTAATCACCTCCAGTGCGATATTAGGAAAAGATATTACCAGTATTTAAATTTAATCGACTTGGAAATATATGTTTTGACAGTTTATAAATTGATTTTTACCCTTATTTTAATGGGGTTGGTGTTGCGAATAATAGTAGATGAACGGGAGAAGAGTAGTAGAGTTCCTATGAGGCTTAGGGGTCTTGGCGTTACTGTACTGTTTAGACATTTGACTGTTGGTGATTATATTGTTTCTGAAGATTGTGCTGTTGAGAGGAAGACTGTTAGAGATTTTGTTAATAGTGTTAGTAGTGGTCGATTATTTGATCAAGTTTATAGATTGGCTTCTTCATATTCTAAGCCTACATTAATTGTTGAGGGTGATGTTGACTTTGCTGTTTCTCTTCTTAAGGGTGGTATAAGGTCTTTTTATGGTGCTCTCACCTATTTATGGATGGTTTATGGTGCTACTTCCTTCTTTACTTCCAATGAATTCGAGACTGCTGAACTCTTATACTCCCTAATTAGACATGAGCAGGTGAGGGATAAGAAGAGGGTTATAATTAGAGTGAAGCCTAAATTTTCATCGATAAAGGAGAGGCAACTGTATGTTGTTCAAGGCTTTCCTGGTATTGGACCGAAGTTGGCTGAGAGATTACTTAGAAAATTTGGTTCTATTAAGCGGATTGTTAATGCTTCTCCTGTTGAAATCGCATTAGTTGAAGGTATAGGTAGGAAGGTTGCATCAGAGTTAACTAGCTTCTTTAACGCAAAATATGAGGAGGATGGTGATTTTAAAAAACAGGTGAAATTAGATGAACTTTAATGTTGCTATTTAAAGATTAATGTATTGCCTGCAGATACTCTTTTAATTTTATCCTTAAGCTTAAAGGCCATTTCGATAATAGCTTTCTCTCCTGTACAGTGACATGGCATTATTTCTTTTATTTTATGTGATTTTAATGCTTCAATGGTTTTTTCAATTCTCTCTCTTTTCGCTCCTACTAGGTGGAATCCGCCTATGACTGCTCTGATGTCTTCTCTACCAGTAATTTTAATGGCTCTCTCAATTATATTTATGACACCTGCATGTGCGCATCCAGTTATTATTATTAATCCATTCTTGAAATTTACTATTAATGATTGGTCATCAAGCATTTTGTCATCAATAATTTTATGTTCTCTAATGGTTTTTAAACCTGAAATTTTCTCGAAATCAGTTATTCTAGGTACTTCTCCGCTAGTATATACTTGCCTTGAAATTTCAATTGGTTCTTTCAGACAAATTAGATTAGCGTATTGTTGAATTTCATTAGTGGAGAAGGGTATTCCATTATATCTAAACTTGGGTTTTAATACGAATTTAGGTAGAAAACAGTCTGGATGAGCAATTACCGGAATCCTTCTATCTAGCGATTTTAGTACTCCCAATAATCCGCCTGTATGATCATAATGTCCGTGGCTTAGAACTATCATGTCAATCTCCTTTAATTTCACATTCATTTCTTCAGCATTGTTTTCTATGACTTTATGTGAGGGACCTGTATCGAATAATATGTTTGTAATTTTTCCATCATCATATATTATTTTTAAGTGAATGGCTAGGCCGTGGGCTCCTAAAATATTTTTCATGCCAAGTTGCGCTGTGTTTTCAACTAGAATTTTTATTTCAACTTCGTCTATATATGACAATTATCTCACCTTACTTAATTGTCATACAGCTAGTTTAAAATATTTTATATTCTAAGGAAAGGGTTTTTAGCTTCTTTTCTCAGATTGATTTGGGGGAAATATTTGACTTTAAAAATGGTTCGAGAGTCTATGGAGCAAGTTGCATCATTTATTTCAAAGCTTCCTTCAATGATGGATTACGATCAGATTGCACAAATGATTGACATGTTAATTTATGCTCAAGCTGCTAATCGATCAATCTTTGTTGTTGGTGCTGGAAGGTCAGGCTTAATAGCTAGAGCTTTTGCTATGCGTTTAATGCATTTAGGTTTCCATGTTTATGTTATCGGTGAAACAATAACGCCAGCAGCTGGTAAAGGTGATGTCCTTGTAGCTATATCTGGGTCTGGGAGAACTATGATAGTGGTTACTGTTGCTCAAGTTGCAAAGCAAGTTGGTGCAAAGGTTATAGCAATAACTTCTCATCCTGACTCCCCTCTAGGGAAATTGGCTGACCATATTGTTTTCGTTCCTGGTAGAACTAAAATCTCGGATGAAACTGATTATTTCTCACGTCAGATTCTTGGAATTCATGAGCCACTTGCACCTTTAGGCACTCTCTTTGAAATTTGTGCTATGGTTTTTCTAGAGTCCATAATATCTGAGTTGATGCATAGGTTAGGGAAAACGGAGGAAGATTTGAAGGCTAGGCATGCTACTATAGAGGGGACATAGATTCACTATCTATCTATCGCCCACATTATTTCTGATCCAGCTCTATATCCTTCATTTGCTAAATACCTTAACCTATAAGGGCATTGCTTTCCACTTAAACAAATTGAAAGTCTTGCCCCACTTATTTTCCATCCCTTAATCCTACAGTATTTATTTTCTAAGAGGAATGGGCATTTCACTAAATTTTCCTCCCCAAAAGACCTAGATAACTATGTAATCTAAAAAGTTTGTGGTTAATAGGATTTGAAGTTTAAAGTAAAATTTTTCTTATGTGCGTTAATTTTATATTGGAGATTGATTTGCGTTATGCTCGTCCGCTAACTTACATAGAACGATTAATGAAAAGTAAAAATAAACGTGGAGTTGCTGCTGGAAGAAAGCTTCTGAAAATTTATGAGGCTTGGAAGACTTCATTGTCGATAGATGATTTTCTTTACTTCTTAAGATTAATTCAGTATGACTTAAAGGAGGATATTATGCTTTCTCTTAAGGGAATGATTCAAATGGTAGGTCAATTCAGGGCGTATAGCTTTGAGGAATTCCTTATGGATTTAATTAAGAAGAAACTAAAGGAGTTGAATAAGCCTCTTGAAGTATTATGGAATGAGAAGCTTCCAATATGGAAAGCCCCTACAAATGAGGAGTATGCTGCAACCTTTGACATAGCTATAATTAAGAGAGTTAATGGTAAAATTACTCCTTTAATTGTGATTGAAGCAAAAGTTGATGTGGATGCGCCGAGACTTAAAACTGCACTTTTCAACTCTATTTTACTTAAAAATATATATCCAGATGTTAAATATGGTTTGGTTTATGTTAATTGGAATGCAGATGTAATTTTAATGAGTCTGGCTAGAAACTTTTTAGATGCAATATTTAATTTCAATTCGGAAAGTGAAGTCAAAAGGTTTTTAGATTTTATTGAATTAAATTTATAGGCAAAATAAATATTTCATTATAAGTTATTATCTTTAAGCTAAGGAGAATGCCTATGAACACTGAGAATTCCCGTCCGTCTTGGGATGAATATTTCATGAGAATAGCACACTTAGTTAAGAAAAGATCAACATGTCTTAGAAGGCAGGTTGGTGCAGTGTTAGTTAAGAATAGACATATCCTTTCAACTGGCTATAATGGTGCGCCTAAGGGTTTGCCTCATTGTGCTGAGGTTGGTTGTTTAAGGCAACAGTTAAATATTCCGTCTGGTCAAAGACATGAAATTTGTCGTGGAGTACATGCTGAACAAAATGCAATAATACAAGCTGCTGTTTTTGGAGTGAGCACTAGAGGAGCTTCTCTTTACGTAACTGATTTTCCCTGTTCAATTTGTGCAAAGATGATAATTAATGCTGAGATCAAAGAGGTGATTTATGATGCTGAGTATGAGGATCCTATTTCTAGAGAATTGCTTGAGCAGGCTGGTGTTAAGATTAGGAAGTATACTTTGAAGCAGAGTCACTGATGAATTATTGGGTGAAAGTAATGCAGGATTCTTTGAGTAATAGTAAGAGGTCATATGAAATTTATGTTTACCTTATTTTATCTCTTTTATGTTTTCTGCTAAAATTTTTACCGTTAATTTCAACACACTTCCCTCTACCTACTCCCGACTCTCCCTATAATGCTCTTCAAATCAAATTTTTATGTGAGAGAGGTGTGCTATATTTTGATGCTCCAATTTTCAGTTTTGCTTTTGCCTCTTTAATAAATATGATTATTAAGAACCCTATTCTCTCAAGTAAATTGGCTACGTCTATTTTGCTGCTATTGCTTGTTTTTCTATAATTTACTTTACAAAATCTATTAGAGGAGTATTGTTGATGGTTTTCTTGCTGGGTTTGCTTGTCTTTTTTCTTTTTTTAGTTTGTTGATGGCTGAGCATTTATTGAAGAATTCAGCTACAGTTGCATTTATGCCTCTTTCACTTGCATTATACTTTCATGGTTTAAAGGATTTAAAATTAAAGAGAGTTATGTTCTCTGCTTTGTTTGGTTCACTTGTAGTGTTTTCTCATGCTTCGACTGCCAGTGTTACTGGAACTATTCTTACTTCTATTACGCTTTACTTTCTCTTCAAGTATGTTTGGAGGAAGAAGTATAGAATTGTCTTAAAACTTTTGTTTATGCTGCTATTGCTGCTTCTCTCATTATTTCTTCATTTTTAGTTGCGGATGTTATTTCACCATATTATAGCTGTGGATATACTTCGATAAGTGTTGAAAAAGCTTTAGAGTATGTTGGCAATGTTGAATCCCCTTTTAGGGTTATTTTTAAGATGAAGCCTTTTTATGAGCATCTTGTAGGCTTTACTTTAGGTTTCATTGCTTTGATATTGCTCTTTAGATTTAACGAAATTGCAATGCCCTCTTTATCGCTTCTCTCAGTTTTTATTGCGAGTGGAGTTGTTCCTAGTTCTTGGGATATTCGATTAATTTTTACTGGATATCCTTTTTATGCTGCTTTTATTGGCGTTTTAGGTGGCTATTTATATAGTCGCCTTCAAGTTAATGATTTTATTAAGCATTTTATTCTACTTTTCTCTTTATGTATTGTAATTTTCATTTCTCTTTTTCCTTCATATGCTGTGATGGCTTCTAGAATCAGGCCTGGAGTTCCGCGGGAGATGAATTATGCAATCATGAGTATGGATGGTGTTTTTGAGGATGATTCCTTCTTTTTTGCTGGATTTAAAGTTTCATATTACATTCCGCTCTATACTAAATATGATGTA
>Ga0190363_1000614_pt1 | contig 21225 bp, 20 predicted proteins | sample 48721867_MG_FD_161272 | JGI IMG/M metagenome (GOLD analysis project Ga0190363, IMG submission 161272) | Hydrothermal vent microbial mat bacterial communities from Southern Trench, Guaymas Basin, Mexico - 4872-18-6-7_MG | ecosystem: Environmental > Aquatic > Marine > Hydrothermal vents >... | reverse complement strand
AACCCAAAGAGAGTTAACTCTAATGTAGCGGGGAATCTCAGTTTTAAATATTCTACAACGGGCTTTCCCATTGGGAATGCCAAAGTCACACCAAAATCGCCATGTACCATTTTCCAAAGATAATCAAAATATTGGACGTATAGGGGCTTATCTAACCCTGCCATCTCCATTAAGTGTTGTAATTGTTCAGGAGAAATATTTTTAGTGCCAACAACAGCCAAGACAGGATTTCCAGGTAAAATTCTCAGAAAGATAAAAACAATTGTATAAAGAATTAAAATTGTTGGAATTATCATGAGACCTCTAATTACTATGTATTGACCGATCCCACGAGCCATTTAATCACCACCATTGTTTTATCTAGCTAAAAGCTAAAGAAAAACTGAAAAAAGGAAAATCAACCTTCTTTGTAAACTGTAGAGTACTTGAATATCATGTCTGGGCCTATAGTAACTCCCTTTACGTTCGGGTCGGTTACGACAAATAGTTTTCCTTGGATCATTGGTATGTATGGGGCTTCTTCTGCAAGGATCTGCTGTACTTGTTCATAGAGTTTAGTTCTTTCATTCTGGTCTGTGAGGGATTGAGCTTTGGTTAAGAGATCATCAACTGTTGGATTTGCATACCCAGTTCCTGCCCAACTGTTTGCAGTGCTCTTTAAGAATGGGGTTGTATAGTCATCGGGGTCTAAATAATCTGGGTACCATCCAAGGAGATAGACTTGCATCTGGCCGTTTCTTGCGTAGTCTACGTATGTTCCCCACTCAGCACTTTTTATTTCTACTTGTATAACGCCGGTTTCTTCTAGTTGTTCTTTCAATACTTGAGCTAGATCCGCTTCAGTGTCGCCGTAGTGTGTTGGAGTGTACCAAAGTTGTATTTTTAATGGGTTGTTCTCATCATAGCCGGCCTCTTTAAGTAATTGTTTGGCAAGATCAATGTTTCCATCTCCGTATTTATCTTTGAATGCATCAATATGGGACCACATTCCATTTGGAACCAAGCTATATAACGGTTCTACTGTACCTTTGAAGACTTTGTTAGATATTTCTTGTCTATCAATTGCGGCTGCAATAGCTTCTCTCACTTTAACATTGCTTGTGGGCTCGTTCTTAGTGTTGAGACAAATGTATCTTATGAATCCTCCAGGCACTTCTATAACTGAGTACTTCCCTTCGCTCTTTAGGCTTTCAATATCTGTTGGTCTTAAAGTTCTCCAGGCGATGTCAATTTCTCCATTCTGTAGAGCCAATCTCATGGTTGAGGCGTCTCTGTAGAATTTGATTATGATCTTCTTGGTCTTGGGGGGTTCACCATAATAGTTTGGATTTGCTTCTAAAACAAGCTCTTCATCTCTAACCCACTTGGTTATTTTATACGGACCAGCTCCACCTGCAGTTTGGTCACTTTGAATTTCGTTTGGAGAGTAGCTTGGGTGGACTGGGAAGTATGGTGGTGTTGTTAAGAGTGCCAAGAAGTAGGCAGTAGGTTGCTTGAGGTAGAAAACAACAGTGTAGTCATCTTTAGCTTCTACTTTATCTACAAAGTCGGTGACGAGCCAAGCGGGGTCACCTTGGATTGTCATTATTCTTTCGATACTCCTCACAACGTCTTGGGCTTTCAGAGGAGTACCATCTGCAAATTTAAGGTCTTTTCTAAGATAAAATGTCCAGACTGTAGAGTCCTCATTTACTTCCCATCTTTCGGCAAGAGCGGGCTCTATTTCAAGAGTTCCCGGCTTGTACTTTACGAGACCCTCCATTATGTTATTTAGAACTTCCCAAGTGTAAAAGTCATATGCATTTGAAGGGTCGATGTCAGTTACTTTATCTGTCACGCCTATTACTATTTGTTCTGCATATTGTGGGCCTGTTTGGGTTGTAGTTTCTTCTCCACCTATACATCCGCTGGCCGCTACACTAAAAACAAAAATGGCCAGCAACGTTAAAGATAGTACTTTATTCTTCATAGAGATTCACCAAAGTGTATTTAAGAGGTGTCATGTATTTAAAATTTTTGTAGTCATTTTAATGGCAAAATCGCTAAATTAGAGGAAATTTTTACTTCTTTGTAAAAGAGAGGCTATCTAACATTCAAACAAATACATGCAAAAATTGATCCAAATCTGTTATTTTATCAAGCTTTAATTTTTTCTTTGCAACAAAATCTCTATAAGTTAAAATGATGTAAGCACTTACATGAAGTGGGATCATTGGAAATCATTTTACCTCCAAATTCTCAGTAAAATGGGATACGATATGGAGAAAGACAGAGAAGCTGCACTTTTATTGAGAGAACTTTTGTTAGAGAATGAAAACTACATTTTGACTGAGAATATTAAAGAGAGAATTGGAGAGAGAGTTTATGTATTTGGAGCTGGCCCAAGCTTGGAGAAAAAGCTTGAGAGAAGGGAGTTTGGTGGGACATTAATATCTTCTGATGGTGCAACTTCAGCCCTTCTTGAAAACGGTATTGTGCCCCACATCATTGTCACGGATCTGGATGGAAATTTTGAAGACATAAAAAGAGCAAATGGGCTTGGAGCTTACGTTGTTGTTCATGCCCACGGAGACAACATGGATAAGCTTAAGCATTATGTTCCTAAACTCAAGAACGTTTTAGGGACATGTCAAACACAGCCTTTAGACATAATCTACAATTTTGGTGGCTTTACGGATGGAGATAGGGCCGTTTTTCTAGCAGAGGGACTTGGAGCAAAGGAAATATTTTTAATTGGGTTTGATTTTGGAGAAATCGTCGGAAAGTGGAGCAAGCCATATCTGAAGGAACACACCCCAATATGGGAAAGCAAGAAGAAAAAGTTTGAAATAGCACAAATACTTTTGGACTGGCTCAAAAAGAATGGAAAGGCTAAGATAATAAAAGTTTAAACTCAGATGCCTTCGTATTCATCACCAAAAAGAACAGTAAAATTCTTAAACTTTGAGGAGTACCTATGCAAGGTGGTGAACATACAAAAGGCAGTCCCTTTTGCTTTGGGTATTTCTGCAGTGCTTATTTTAGCAGGTTTTTATTATGCTACTCACGATGAGAGATATCTCTTCTGGCAGACGGTGGAGACAGTCAAATTTTACCTTAAAGATAATAACACTGGTTCAATATTTGTGGGAACTCTTTTTGCTCAAACTAATGGAGAGCTCAAGCGGATCATCTTGATTGGATGGGTTAATATCACGGAGTTAGATTTTGGAGGAGCACTTGTTGGCATACCCCATGGCTGGAGACTGATAAGTGCAGAAACAAATTATAGGGATAGGAATCTCACGAATATTTCCGATTGGATGGACATTCTCGTTACAGAGGATCCTACCTCTTCAGTGAGGTATCGCATATTCGTAGGGCCTGCTGGACATGGTATCCCCATACAGCATCCTTGTGGCGGAGGAACGGGGAGCGTTTTCGTTGAGTTAGTGCCGGAAGAAGATTCCAGCAGCTTAACGTTGAGACTGGGTGTGGGAAGTAGTTTTAAAGTTCTCGAGGATGGAAGAAAACTTTTAGTGCTTGCAACGACATCCAAGAACGTAACCATTGAATTTAGTGAGCAACAAAAATAGTAAAGTGGCTTGAAAATTAAGAGAAAGATTATTTCGCATTTTCACTTTTTAGAATCTTCTCCACATCAAAGCCTTCCTCGTACTTCTTGAGCTTCCTCTCAAAGAACTCCATGAAGAGTCTGTATCTCTTTGCCCTATGCCTTGGAGAGCCTCTCAGACTGTGCCCGTGTGCTCCCTTTTTGAAAATAGCAATATAAGCCTCTTTACCCAAATCCTTGAGTACATGGTAGAACATGACACTCTGATCAAGTGGACAGCGGTAGTCCTCAAGACTGTGGATGAGTAGCAAGGGAGCCTTAACATTCTTTGCATAAAAGAGCGGGCTCAGTTTCTTGTAGTTCTCGTTTTCAAGTGGATCGTCGCCTATCACTTCCTTGTCAAACCATAACCCTATATCCGAAAACGCATAGCTTGTAAGCCAGTAACTTATGCCATTTTCACTTATTCCTGCTTTGAATAGGTCGCTTTGCGTTACCGCCCAGTTTGTCATGAATCCACCATAGCTTATGCCAGTTATCCCAACTCTTTCCCTATCTGTCTGAGGTTCAAGTTCAAAGAATTTCTCTACTCCATTAAGGATGTCCTGGAAGTCCTCCAAGCCTGTTCTCTCAAGAACTCCCAAAGCAAACTCTTCGTCGTATCCGTTGCTTCCTCTTGGATTGACGAAAACCACGTAATAGCCTTTGTCAGCCATTAGTTGCATCTCGTACTTGAAATAGTAGCCGTACATCCCCTTAGGCCCGCCGTGGACAAATACTATTACCGGGGCCTTTTCTCCCTCTTTAATGTCAGGCTTTATGTACCAGCCATCGAGCTCCAGATCAATACTCTTGAAGCGGAAGTGCTTTATTGGCCTTGTTTTAAGTTTTGCGAAAATTAGATCGTTGTAGTCGGTTATCTGCTTTAGCTCTTCATCCCAGAGGTAGAGTTCTCTTAACCTTGTGTCGGTCTCCTTGAGAAGAGCGACTTTTCCGTCTCCGCTCACGTCAAACCCCATAACCCACGAGTTGTCCTCAACTATTGAGATTAGCTCATTACCATTCAGCTTGTAGAGGTTTACCTTGCCTTCTTTTGCCATAGTGAAGTAAACGTTTCCATTCTTGTCAAGCTTTCCTTGGTCGTTGTTGTAGATAAGGTGTTCTGTCAAGGGTTTGATTTCCTTCCCATCCCATAGATAGAGAAAATTGTGCTCACTCAACTTTTCTTTCTTTGGTTTTCCGTAGAGAAGAACTACCTTTCCATTGGAATGAGTGGCGACGTAAGAAACCTCTTCAAACAGCTTCTCACTCTCACCGTCTTTGTAACTGTAGATGTCATAGAATTTGAAGAACTGAAGTTTTTCGTCCTTTCTGTGTGGGACGTTGTAGATAACGCTATCTCCATGCCATATTGCAGATGAAAACCTCTCTGTTGTGAGTTCGTCAAGAACTTCCTCACTTTCTGTGTCTACTATCCAGAAAGTTGTTTTTTCACCATCAAAGAAACCTTTTGCATCGAACCATACAGGAACATCCTCCTCAAAGAAAAAGTCCTCGTCATCTCTCCTCTTGAAGCCGGTTATCAAAATCCTCCTATCGTCTTCGTTCCAGCTCACATCAAGGATATTCTTTGCTTCAAGGACTTTCTTTCCGCTCATTGAGCCCAGGTCATAAAGCCAGACTTCTGCAGTTTTCTTTTCTTCGTTTGGTCTTACGAAGGTTATTTTCTTTCTACTTGGGGAAAATCTGGGCATTGAAGCATTTTCGATAAATTTTTTCCCGCCGGTTTCGATTTCCTCAACAACTATGGTGTTTTCATACTTGCTGTCCTTTAAGTTGGCCTTTGTTAAGACGTATGCAACTTTCTTTCCATCTCTTGATATTCTTGGGTCGCTTAGGTATGCAAACTTAGAAAATGTGTTTTCATTCCATTCGATCTTATTCATAGCGCTATCACCTAAATATAATCACTCCCTAAATTATTTAAAGTTAATTACTAAGTGTATAGTATGAAAGAAGAATACGCTGTGTTGGGGATACTTTTGATGGGTCTCGTAATTTCAACAGCTTCTAAAAGTTATTGGGGCGTTGTGTTTGCAGCTTTGGGCATCCCACTTTATCTTGCTTATATTTCTAGGGAGAGGAATATCCTCGCAAGATCGAGAATATTTGATAAGGATTTGTTCATAATGATTGGGATAACAATAATTGTGATCTTGACTTTTGAATATTTGTTGGATCCTAGAATAGGTTTGGTTTTGGCTGCATTTTTAATTCCCCTTGCCATATGGGCATGGAGTAGATTAAAGGCCACATAACAGCTCTTTAATCTTTTCAATGTTCTTGGTTTCTTTGTACTGTTTGAGCTCTTTCCTAAGAGTCTCTAAAAACATGGGATTGATTTTAAACTTTTCTCGAACTCTTTTGGAGATAACATTGTTGTTGAGAAATATCATGGCCATTGCAGTGGTTACATTTTTTGGTTTCCTTCTCAGACTTGCCTTCTCAAAGTCAATTATCCATACGTGATCACCGATTATGATGTGTTTTCCACCCTGTATTTGCCCGTGGTCTATTCCAAGAAGATCCAATTTATAAGTCTCTTCAAGAATCTGCAAGAGATGATCTTTTTCTGGGGTTGTGTAAAGTAAAGGCTCTCCTATTGCAAATTCCCTAACCAAAAACTCTCTATTCTCAAATATGCCATGGTCAATTAGGAGAGGGCTAATCTCATGTCCTTTGAGGACTCTTAAAATGTTAGCTTCTCTCTGGAGATTTTTTCTGGGGGTATCGGGCCGCTCTAGTTTTATAATAACTTCTTTATTCCTCTCTTTGCCGAGAAATATCAAGCTTGTAGTACCTTTTGAATAAAACTTCTCAAGCTTAATTCCTCTTTTCCCAAGAAATCCTTTGAACTTCTCAAGTTCTTCTTGACTTATAAGATAGTTGTGCATTTCTCTCCCCAATAGTTTAATTAACATTGCTTAAGTATTTTAAATCTGCTGGTGTACTATGGTATTCATAAATAAGTCCAAACGTGTTTCTGTGTTTGAACTGAATCTTCAATCACTTGCTGAGGCAGAAAAGGGAGAGTCATAAGAAAAGGTCCAACTCTTTATCTACCCGTGTTTATTGAGGGAGGCTTATCTTTTGAAAACCTCGCCCTTCAGGGTGGGGTAGGTCACATACTTAGATCTTTATTTTGAACGTTGAGATCGGTCAGCTGGTATATCCAAAAAAGATGGTCAGGGTTACAATTCCAAAGGAGTACATTTCGGCAGAGGATGTCTTAAAGGCCCTATCTTTAGAATAATTAGCTTTTCCTAATTCGTCATTTTTTCTTTATTGGCGGCGATAAGCTTAAATACTCAAAAAACCAAATATTACTGGTGGTAAGCTATGGTGACGGCGTTTATTTTGATGGTGACAGCAGCTGGAAAGGAAAGGGAAGTTATGGAGAAACTTCTTACTTACCCGGAGGTAAAAGAAGCTTATGTGGTTTATGGGGAATATGATCTCATAGTTAAGGTCGAAACTGAGACACTAAAAGATTTAGATCATTTTATAACAGAAAGAATAAGAAAGATGCCAGAAATACAGATGACTTCAACAATGATAGCTATCTGAAGTCTCTCTCAGTCATGACCTTTTTCTTAATTTTCTAATGACGGGATAGAATGAGCCTGTGGAATTATTTTAGGACGAAAAAGTTCATCGGTAGATGCTCCAAATGGACTTTTCTCTGCAGTATGAGAGAATTTTAAAAATGAGAGATAAGAAAACTCTAAAAAAAGAACAAAAGGGTCATTTGTTCATCATTAGTCTTATCCTCTCTGCTGCATCTTTTGCCATGTCTGAGATCCCACTTAAAGTTTTTGCGATATTGAGAAGATACATTCCAAGACCCCAATCCATCTTACTAGAGTTCTTAAAGATCATCTCCATGAATTTTGTGTCGAGTTCATCGATTTTGTGTTCAACATTTCCTATTTCTTTGATTAGCCTATATTCCTCCTCAATCTCTTTCTCCCCAAATCCACTCTCTATGACCGTATCCATTTGAACTATTGCATCGTAAACGAGTTTTGCGGCCTTAATGCTCTCTTGGCTCATCTTTATCACAAGGTCTTTCACTTCATGTTTGATCTCTTCAGGAATATCATTGGGGTCCCTAACTAAGAGCCATTTCGCTGTATTTTCAGCAGCGTCTGCTATTTTATCTTGCCTCTGAAGGTACCTTAGGATGTCCCCTCTGTCAACAGGCATAAATAATTTTGAACTTAAACTGTCTCTGATTTCCTCCTTAATCTTATCTGCAAAGTCCTCAAGATCATCAACTTTTTTTGCATACTCTCGCATGTTTTCATAATCTCCCTTTTCCCATGCTTCAAGGGCCCTTTCAAGGATTTCCACAGTTTCTAAAACAACCTCTGCGTGCTTTATCAGAGGTTTAAAAGGACTTTTGGCAAATAATTTTGTCCAAACTTGCATTATCTTCACCCCACAATCATTAATATTTTAAATATAATCCCTGCAACGATAGCTGCAACAGGGACTGTGATAAACCATGACATGACTATATCCTTAACGATGTCTTTGTTTATTGCTTTTACTCCCCTTGCTACTCCCACACCTATAACAGCTCCTACAACTGTGTGTGTGGTTGAAACTGGAAGTCCCAACCAGGAGGCTATTAAAACCACCGTTGCAGCGGAGAAATCTATGCTAAATCCTCTTGTGTTTGTTAGCTCGGTAATTTTCTTTCCGACTGTTTCCATAACTTTGTATCCATAAGTAGCCACTCCTATCGCTATTCCCAAACCTCCTATGGCTAAAATCCACCTCGGCACTGGGACTTTCATTCCAGCTAAACCCATAGTTGCCACCGCGTAAACTGCTGCAACCGGCCCCACTGCATTTGCAACATCATTTGCACCGTGAGAAAGGGCAACATAGGCAGAGGTTAGCACCTGAACTTTTCTAAATATTGCTTCAGCTCCCCAATATGGATCGGTTGCTTTGAAGTTTCTCCTCAGAAGTGCAAAGCTTATCAAGAAAGCTCCAATTCCAGCTGCCACTCCATACCTGCTCACTGCGACAAAGAGGGAGCTTCTGTGCATGACTTTGATATAAAACATTGAGCCTATGACGACAAATGCAAGCCCTATCCACACAGGCGCCCATTTTTTAGCGCTCTCTATTGGATTCTTTTGCTGGAGTATGGTTTTGGAGACAAGTTTTATGACGACAAATGCGACTATTGCACCAAATATTGGGGAGAGTATCCAGCTCGCAACAACTTGAGCCATTTTGCCCCAATTTACTATTGAAGTTCCAGCATATACTATACCATAACCGACGATACCACCTATGATTGAGTGGGTCGTTGATACCGGCAATCCAAACTTTGAGGCAAACAGCAGCCACAAAGAGGCTGCAAGAAGGGCGGCAATAGAACCGTAAACAATAACATTGGGATCGCTTATTTGAGACGCATCGATTATTCCCTTTCTTACAGTTTCAGTAACGCTTTTTCCGAAAAGATAAGCACCAGTAAATTCAAGTACACCCGCGATTAAAACCGCCTGCTTTGGAGTTATTGCTCCAGCACCGACAGCAGTGCTCATAGAATTTGCAGCATCGTTTGCACCTATTGCCCAAGCCATGAAAAGGCCAACTGCAATTGTAATGAACAGCCACGGATCGCTAAGTACCTCGATCATTTTTCCCACCGAATAGAACTATTTGTGGTGGATATAAATACTTTGTCGCAGTAGAATATAGTTCACTACATTGACCTATATAAAGTATATAGGGAGAAAAAGAGGATCAATCCACTCTTATAGGTTCAACCGTTAAACTATCGTATGCGTTTATTTTCACATAATGATAAAATCCTCCTTCATCGGGCTTTGCATACAACGGTGCTCCTCCACCACCAGTTATCACCATTTCTACGCCATCTTTTTCTCCGTACCAGTATATGTGAATGTGTCCAAAGACCCCAAAAGCATTATATGCCTTCATAAGCTCTAAAAGCTTTTTAGCATGGGTAGCCTCCATAGCATGATCTCCCTCAGGTCTGGGGTCTATTGGTGGTGCGTGCATTGATATAATGGGGATTTTCCCCAACCTTTTTGCTTTTTCTAGTTCGCTCTCGAGCCAAGTCCACTGATTTGAGGTTAATCTGTAACTGTTTTCAACATTGTTAGCAAAGATGAAATAGTACCTCCCGAGAACAAATGAGTAATCAGTTGGGCCAAAGACTTTGTGGTATATGTTTTTTCCTTCCCCTCGGTATTCATGGTTTCCTGGAGTGACAAATACTGGTTTGTTAAACTTCCACTCTTTTAACAGCTCGGCCCATTCTTCCACTTTTCCCGAATAAACCAAGTCCCCACTGTTAATTATAAATGCTCCTTCATCATGGTTCATGAGGTCCCTAATCTTAAAAAATACTTCTGGTTGTTTGGTTCCGCTTCCAGGTCTGTGATCTCCAAATGCTAGGAAAGTAAAGCCGTCTATATCTCGTGGTGTTATTGAAAATCCTTTGGATGTTGTGAATTCTATCCAAGTATTGCCTATTTTAGCTCCCTCTGGGTACTCGACAAATGGAGGGTTGATATTTTCAATCACAAATGTTATTTGGACATTCTTTGGGTCTCTAATTTTAACACTTACATTGAAGCCCAAAGCCGTTATATAAACCTTGGAACCATTTACCAGTCGTATGAATCCACCGCTAACTGTTATATTTTCTCCATTGACGATTCTCCAATTATAAATGAAGGGTTCCTCCACATAGATTTCTCGGAGTGTCCAGAACTCATCATCTTCTTTTATTCCATTCCAGTTGTTATCCCCTATTACTTTTAGAATTATGCCCTCAAACTCTCCTCTTCTTAGGGCAAGCGATGGATTAACATTTCTGCCCTCATCCAGTTCTTTTGCGAATTCTAAAGTGGCCCCAATTCCGGATTTTCCATTTCCTGTGAAGATTAATCTATCTTCTCCATTTTCTTTGTAGGCTATTATTGTTCCCATATCTTCTCCGACAAATTTAGTCCCGACTTTGTAGAGAACGTACCCAAAATACTCTCTGATGGTGATCACGATTGGTTTTCCTCTCAAAAGCTCCCTGGCATCTGCAGGGGATAAAATGGCTATTCCCCTTCTAAATGCATCTTTGCTCTTTATCCTAGCGTTTGGGAAATAATGCTTTGCTAGGTCTTCATATCCTTTACTCACATACACTACGCGTGTATCGAATATATTGCTCCAATTCTGCAAAATTTCCCCTTTTTTGTATGAGCTAAAGTTAATACCTGGTTTTTGAGATGTTGATGCAGTGGTGGATGTAGAACTGGGTACCGTTGAGGGGATTACGGTTGTAGTCTCAGTTGGAGAGGGGCTAGGGCTAATTTCACTTTGGGAAGAGCTCGTGGGAGAGGTTGTTGTTGGAGTGTTCATGGTTTCAGTGCTAGTGGGAGATTGAACACAACCGCTTGCAAATATGAGAACTCCTATTAAAATAACTACCCATATTTTTTCCATATTCTCACCGCTTATAATCTATCTCACTCCTTAAATTATTTTTGAATTTTCCCATGTTTTTTACATTTTTCTTTTGAAAGCCTCGCCATTCACGGCGAGGAGGAGGTCAGCTGAGATTGAGGCATTGATATTTGCAAACGTTTATAAACCCAATTTGTGTAATCAGTTTGTGAAAATTTAATTAGAGCCCGGAACGCCAGAAATTCAGCGTTAATCTGCTGTTCTGTTCTCTAATGTCCATAAATTCAAGGAGACTGCAAAATGAGTTTTGAAAAATTAGGACTTTCAGAAGACAGTTTAAATGCTGTAAGAAGAAAAGGGTTTGAAAAACCAACTGATATTCAAAAAGAAGTTATTCCTAGGCTTTTAAGAGGGAGTAACGATATAATCGGCCAATCCCAAACTGGAACAGGCAAAACTGCAGCGTTTGCTCTTCCATTAATAGAACTTATAGATGAGGAAATAAAAGAGATTCAGGCGATAGTAATAACACCTACTAGGGAACTTGCAATTCAGGTTGCAGATGAAATAAGGTCTTTGAGAGGAAAAAGGAGAATAAATGTTCTCCCCGTTTATGGAGGTCAACCAATATGGCCCCAAATTAGAAATTTAAGAAGGGGAGTGCATATAGCAGTTGGAACTCCGGGAAGAGTGATTGATCACATAGAGAGGGGCACACTTTCATTGGATGGTGTGAGCTACTTCATATTGGATGAAGCCGATAGAATGCTGGATATGGGTTTTATAGAAGACATCGAAAGAATTTTGAGGCACACAAGCGAGGAAAAGAGAGTTTTGATGTTTTCTGCTACAATTCCTAGAGAGATACTTCGATTGGCGAGGAGGTATTTAAAGGACTATGAAGTGATTAAAATACAGGATAGAAGTCTTGCTCCAGAGTTGGTTGAGCAACTCTACTTTGAAGTACACCCGAACAAGAGGTTCACCCTTTTATGCAGTATTTTGGATGACAAAGGTTTCTATGGAATAGTTTTTTGCCAGACGAAAAAAGAAACGAGGGATCTAACATCAAAACTTAAGACTAGGGGGTACAATGCAGAGGCATTAAATGGGGACATCCCTCAGAGAGGAAGAGAGAGGATTCTGGAGCGTTTTAGAAGTGGAAGAACTAGAGTTCTTGTAGCAACTGATGTTGCGGCCAGAGGGATAGATGTTAAAGATTTAACGCACGTGATAAACTATTCAATTCCCCAAAACCCGGAAGCTTACGTTCACAGAATTGGCAGAACTGGAAGGGAAGGCAAGAGAGGGAGGGCCATAACATTTGTAGCTCCTTGGGAGTCTCCGAAACTAAGAGATATAGAAAGAGTAGCTAGAGTAAAAATTAAAGAAATGACACACCCAACAGGACATGGAAAGAGAAAACGAGACATTCCAAGGGTGTCTTGATTTTAGTTTGATAGGTTGGCGGGCCCGGCGGGATTTGAACCCGCGATCTTCGCCTCCGGAGGGCGACGCTCTATCCCGACTAAGCCACGGGCCCTCATTAACTATCCCAGGCTTTTAAATTAAAAAACTTTCCTATCTTCTTGGCAAAATATTTTTAAAGTATTGGTTAAATAGCATGAAAACGAGATTATCTAAAAGGATTGTTTAATATGGAGAGTTAAATTATGAACCAAGGGGAAATACTTCAAATTGCACAAATGTGGAGTGTGACAGTTGCTACAGGGACGTTGACGGTTCTTGTGTATACATATTTCAGATATAAAGTTAGAGCTCTTAGAATTTGGGCAGTTTCATGGATGTTTTTCATCTTGATGCAGATGTCATTCTATTCAGGAAACAAAGATGCAGTAGCAGTTTTTTACTCATTTTTCTCAGGGGCGCTTTTATATGGAGTACTAGTACATCTCAGAGAGCATGTTGATATAAAGAGCTCTATAAAGCCAGAAATAATTGGAATTATCCCGCCACTATTTGCTTTATATGGCATATTTTTGAAATATCTGGGAATACCAAAAGAATTCCTCTTAAATGAGGCCCTTTACGTAGTCCTCTCGGGTATATTTTTCTTGTTCTCTGGGCTTGTATTTTTAGCTATGAGAAAAAGCTGGAAAAAGGGTGCATTTTACCTTGGCATATTCGTAACACTTTTTGGTCTATTCGTAGTTGCATATCCTTTAAGAGTCTGGACTGGAGGCCAGGTAGTGTGGATATCTATTGGAAGTCTCTTGTCTGTAGGTATAGCGTTCTTTATGATCCAGTTTGCTACGTCAAAAGAGTTTTTATTCCTCGAGAGGGAAGTAGGGGTTAGGGTTTCGTTAGAACCTGGGGCGAACTTAATTGATTTGAACGAATATCCTATTTTAAAGGAGGAACTTAAAGATTTCCCGGTCTTGGTGTTTAGTAGAACCCTAAATCTGCCTGAATCTTGGAAGGTATACTTTTTAACTTCAGAAGAAAGAAAAAATGCTATCTATCCAACAAACCTCCCTTACATGGTTCAGTTGGCTAGTGAATATTTTAGAGAAGCCAAAACTAGAGGGTTGAGAGGTGTTGTTGTGGTGGATTGTCCGGAATATCTTGTGATGTATAATGGCTTTGACTCTATTGCAAAGTTTCTGGTTTCTTTGAAAGATTTTGCAATTACAAATGAGGGCGTCCTGTTGGTGGTAATTGACGAAGGGGCTTGGACACCACAACAACTCGTAATACTTAAGCGATTATTGGAGTGAAAAGTTGGATCTCTTAACTTATAAGGTATAACTTTTAAGGAGAAATTAGTTAAACTTAAGAAACCCAAAGATGTTATTCTTTTGGTGACTTTATGAAGGTTATCCCTTTAGCCTCAGAAAGTCTGGGAGTTAGAAGTTTAGCTATTTTCATAAAAATTGGGGTAGTGGGGATTTTGATAGACCCTGGAGTTGCTTTAGGACCAAAACGTTATTCTCTTTCCCCTGCAGAAGCCGAATTGACAGCTCTAAGGGAAGCAAGAGAGAGGATACAAAATTACTCAAAAGAAGCCACTATGGTTACAATCTCTCACTATCACTATGATCATCACACTCCCTTTTTTGCAGGAATTTATGAGAGTTCCTCACCTGAAAGGGCCAGAGAGCTTTATAAAGAAAAGACTCTTTTTATAAAACACCCCACGGAGAATATAAACTTCAGCCAGAAAAAGAGGGCATGGATGTTTCTTAAAGAAGCCGGCAAAATAGCTAAGGAAATCAAATATGTTGATGGAGAATTCTTTGATTTTGGTGACTTTATCATGGAATTTTCTCCAGCAGTTCCTCATGGAACTGAAGGCTCAAAGCTTGGCTTTGTTGTGATGGTTATGGTGGACGATGGAAAACAAAGGCTGATCCATGCGAGTGATATCCAGCTTTTGAATAGGGCCTCCAAGGAATGGATAATCAAACAGATGCCCGATTTGTTAATCACCGGTGGTCCTCCGACTTATCTTGAAGGGTATCGAGTTAAAGAAGCTTGGAGTACAGGGCTTGAGAATCTTAATGAAATAATAAAGGAAACTAATGCGGAGGTGATCTTGGATCACCACCTTATTAGAGATAAAAGATATCCGGAATTCTTTGAGCAGCTTGAAAAACAGGCCTTAACGTTTGCCCGCTTCTTAAAAAAGGAAGACAGACCATTGGAAGCCTATAGAAAAGAACTGCACAAAATTGAGAAAGGAGAAAACGTGGAAGTTCCATTTAGCCTAAGTTGAAAGAAAGCCACCATCTACTGGAATTATAGCACCGTTAACGTAGCTCGCTAGCTCGCTCGCAAGGAAGAGCATAACTTTCGCAACTTCATCACCCTCTCCAAAGCGACTCATTGGAAGGCGGGCATTGAAGTGGAAAGAGAGGCCTAGTCCCCTTGTGTCTAGGCCCATTATTGTCTCTTTTTTGAGCTTTTTCACTCCTTCTGTTTCTATTCCTTCGGGTACTATAGCATTGGCCCTTATCTTCTTTCCGTACTCTCTTGCTATTGCTCTCGTTAGGGCCACGACGCCGAGTTTTGCAACATCGTAATGCACAAGTCCTTTTGCAAATGGAAGAAATGCTTCTATCGAGCTTACGTTTATGATAATGCCTCCTCTATCCTTCCTGGCCTTTACGAAGTGTTGACACATCCAGAAGACTGCATGCAGATTTATTGCCATCGTTCTTTCATAAAATGTCTCGTCCATGTCCATGAAGTCCTTAAACCAGTAAACTCCAGCGTTGTTAACAAGTATATCGGGTTCTCTCCCGTCTAAGGTTTTCCACAAGATGTCTATCTCAACTTTCTTGGATAAGCCTACTTGGTATGTTTCAACATCAACATCAAATTCCCCAGTAAGACTCTTTGTTTTTTCAAACCCCGGGTCATAGATATCAATAAGAATCAAATCAGAACCAGCTTCTGCAAAGCGAATGGCTGTGGCTCTCCCTATTCCTGAGGCGGCACCAGTTATAAGACTCCCTTTACCTCGTGAAAGCCTCGTCCTTCAGGGGGATGCAAGAATCCTAAAATCGGCACTTGAGTAGAAACCTTTTTAAACTCTTGTAACGTAATAGGGCCTCGGAGAGGCCACCGTCAGATACTCCCTCCAAAGGGGTTTACTCGTGTCCCTCCCCCCTCGGGAGGGAAGACGCTGTAAAGCGTCCTTTCAAAACCGTCCTTGAGCGGTTGAAACTATTGGAGTGACCTTTGAGCCGATAACCCCGAGCCTCTCTGCTCTTGCGGGAGGTAGGGGTAACGGGCCGAAGACCCGGCCCGCGGGCTGAATTGAAACCGGCGACGGGAGTAAGTGATGGGCCCGCAAACCGAACCGTCCATAGCGAGGAGTTAACTCGTTAGAACCCTCGCCATTCACGGCGGGGAGGAGGTCAGCTTTAAGAGAGACAAGTTCTGAAATGGATTTTTGATTTTTGATTTTTCACCTTCCTTTCAGATAGCTCATCCATAATATTTATGTCACCACTCATAATCTTTGGACCTTTCATCTGTATAAGCCTTTTCTTGGAAAAATTTTAAATCAAAAAATGAGAATGCATGTATAGTTGACCTCCTTCCCGTCGTGAAGAGCGAGGCTTCCAGCCGCAGAGGAGGTGAGGAAATGAGAGCCCTTAAAAGAATCTTAGAAGAATTTGGAACTCTCTTTCTAATTGTGGGCCTTGCCATTGCAATGGCCTTCCTGATAATCCTCACGAGAATTCTTGCAACGTACACTAACATCTTGATAACAATGATCGGAATGGTGGTCTTTGTTGGCCTGATAGGGCTTATCCTATGGCTCCTAGACAAAAGGTCAAAAATCTAAAAGCCCTGTGGCCCATCTCTTTGCCTTCTCTATTTCACCTTCACTTACATTTCCAATCCCGCCCTTCAGCACGAGGGTATCAATGATTTCTCCGGGAATTCTCTCCATTAGGGGTTTTATGTAGTGGTTTTGAATGTGCCATCTACCGAGATTTCCAAACGCAACTGCAAAGCAGACAATAAAAATTGCTACCTTTTTCTCCTCAAGCTCAGAGGAGTGTTCCTCCAGAAACTCAAGAATGCTTTTTAGAGGCCTCTCGTAGTAAATTGGAGTCCCAACAATAATGAGCTCACAGCCTTTAAAGGTTGCTACTTCGCTTGCCCTTCTAACCTCTACATTTGTATACTTCTCAATGGCTTCTTTTATTGTCTCCGCAACCTTTTCCGTTGTCCCATGTCTGGAGTCGTAGACTATGCATACCTTCATGTTGCATCACTTCTTATTTTCCTCGGATGTTTAAATACCCATCTTTGCTACCATATCTTTTTAAATGCTCTAAAGGATTGGAGTGCGATGAGGGTTCACATAGAAACTTACGGATGTACAAGGAACAAGGCAGATGCCGAGATGATGGAAGCCCTGCTCTTCAGAGCTGGCTATGAGATAGCTGGCTTGGATAGCGCAGACTATGTTGTCGTAAACACCTGTGCCGTTAAAGACCCAACGGAAAAGCACATGGCAAGAAGGATTAAAGAGCTCTTGGACAGCGGAAAAAGGGTAATAGTTACTGGATGTTTGCCCCATGTTAACCCTAGCGCAATAGATGACAGGGTTTCAGGAATTCTTGGGGTCAAAAGCATAGATAGAATTGTTGAGGCAATTGAACTTGCCGAAAGAGGAAAAAAGTTAATCAGCGTTGAAGGATGGAGAGAGAGAAGCATTGACAAGCTTGAACTCCCCCGGGTGTGGAAGGGGGGAGTTGTTTTCATAGTTCCTATAAGTGAGGGTTGCCTGAACGCATGCACTTACTGTGCCACAAGATTTGCAAGGGGGGTTTTGAAGAGCTATAAAGCCGAGCTTATCATGAAGTGGGTAAAAGAAGCCGTAGCTAAGGGATACAAGGAGATTCAGCTCTCAAGCGAGGATACCGGATGCTACGGATTTGACATAGGCGCGAACTTAGCAAGGCTTTTAGATGAGATCACATCAATAGAGGGTGAGTTTAGGATAAGGGTTGGCATGATGAACCCCAATAACGCCATCAAAATACTCGACGAGCTGATAGAGGCTTACAAGGATGAAAAAATCTATAAGTTTCTACATTTGCCGGTGCAGAGCGGTGACAATGAGATTTTGAGGAAAATGGGGAGGACTTATACACTTGAGGAGTTTGAAGAGATAGTGAGAGAGTTTAGAAAGCATATCAAAGACCTCAACCTGAACACTGATATAATCGTCGGCTTTCCTGGAGAAAGCGAAGAGGCATTTCAAAACACGGTGAAACTCATAAAGAGGGTTAGACCGGATAAGATAAATGTTTCGCGCTTCTCACCAAGACCGGGGACACCAGCAGCAAAGATGAGGGATCAGATAGTGGGATGGAAGGTAAAGGAACGTTCCCGCTATTTACACCGGCTCAGGCTTTCGATAAGCTATGAGATAAACCGGAGATATGTTGACAAAGAGATAGAGGTTTTGACACACGGTGAAGGGAAGAAAGGGGGAATAGAAGGAAGAACTATGAACTACAAGGACATAATCCTTCCCGAAGCGCCGGTTGGAGAATTCGTGAATGCAAAAGTCACGAAGGCAACTTCGACGTATCTTCTGGGTGAACTTGTGGATTAAATTTGTTTAAAAGGCCAGTTTCTGAGGAATGCTGATAACAGAAGGCGAGAGGAGCAAGAAGGCTCGCTACTACCTAAATGACAACTTCTTTACCTTCTGCTTCCACTTCGTGAAGCCCAATAGAAGTGCGGTAGAACTGGGAACCTCTGAGATGGACTGGAACGATTTCAACACCTTCATGGGGAGAAAGTTTAAAGGGATAGCTAAGGAGCTTTTGACTTCAAGAGAGTAAAAAGAAATCAAAAACATTTAAGCTCCGGCAAAGTTCAAATAAGCTCCCTCTCAGTCTTTGTTAACCTTTTTGCACCATTCTTCGTGATGACTATGGTATCCTCAATTCTAACGCCGCCGAACTTTGGAATGTATATGCCCGGTTCTATGGTTATTACCACACCTTCTTTTAGGACCGTTTCATCATATTGAGAAGCTCTTGGCCACTCATGAACCTGAAGACCTATTCCATGGCCGAGTGAGTGGATAAACTTATCTCCGTAGCCATACTCCGCTATTATGTTCCTTGCAATACTGTCCAGTTCTTTTCCTGTCATTCCTGGCTTTGCAGCTTCAACGGCTTTTTTCTGTGCCTCAAGAACTATTTCGTAAATCTCCTTCTGCTTCTCGTTTGGGTTCCCCACCACTATTGTCCTCGTTATGTCAGAGTTGTAGTGCCTGTAGAGTGCCCCGAGATCCATGACCACAAGATCGCCTTTTTCAATTCTCTTATCGCTTGCAATCCCATGGGGTAGAGCAGAACGATGGCCACTTGCAATTATCGTGTCAAAGGCGGGCTTTTCGGCACCTTCCATTTTCATAACATATTCAACCTTAGTAGCAACTTCCTTCTCGCGTTTTCCTTCGCTTATCTCTTCTATAGCGGTCATTACACCTATATCGGCTAATTTGCATGCGTCTTCAATGAGTTTTATTTCTTCCTCAGTCTTTATCATTCTAAGTTCCTTTATTATATCGTCCAAAAGTTTGAACTCTTCTATCTGAGCTTTCTCTTTTAAGGTGTTATTGAAAGATAGGCTTATTGCACCCTCAACGGCAAGTGATTTAAAGCGCTTGAGGTACTCATAAAGCTCGTCCGTTTTCTTGAATTTCTCAACTTCAACGTGGGCTTCTTCTTTTGCCTGCTCGTATTCAAGTTCTGGAACGAGGAGAGTCTCTTCTTCGGGGGTCACAACAAGGTATCCACCAACAAGAGGTGCGGCTCCCGCAAAATAAAAAAGATTGGGAGCGCTTGTTATTAAAGCAGCGTCGACTTCATTTTCTTGAATATAATTTCTAATACCTTTAATCCTCTCCATGAGTTTCACCAATTGAGGTGAGCATGATAACAATAAAATGTTTTTGGTCAAAAACTTCAAAAAGCTACTTTCCAACTACTTCTGGTGAGTGAGATGTTTGAAGAAGTGGAAGTTGAAGCTCATGTTTATCCTACAGAGGAGATAGAGAAAGTCAAAAAGGCAATGCTTAATCTGGTATCTCCTCTTGAATTTGATACTTTTGATAAAGGGGAATACATACTGCTACTCGGGAAGAGTAAAGACAAAAAAGCTTTACAGAGGCTCTATGAACTTCTCAGAGGTCAGCAAATTTTGGACACTGCTAGGACCATGCTTGAAGAGGGTTACTTCGGAGAGGAAATAATAGTCAAAGTACATAAGCAGGTAGCATATGTGGGAAAAGTTAACTTCAATGAAGAATCGCCTTTGGGCCCAATAACAATTATAATACGAACAAAAGAACCACAGAGACTTATGAAATGGCTTGCACCAAGAACAAAGGATGGGGTGCCGATAGAATAATTAGCTCGAGTGCCTTAACTCTACACCCATTTTTGTTAAACTTTTTATCATACCAACCTGTATATAAGCAAAAATTTTTGTAGTGTCTCCGTATTTGATGTCTAAAATCTCCCCAATTGAATTTATCATTGCCATGACCTTGGGAACTTTCTTTTTGTCCCTTACTAGAACTTCAAAAAGCCTGTATTTTGGTAGTGTGAACATTACTTCTTCCAAAGAGTTTTTAAGCTCACCCAAATCATTTTCCTTTGCCGATATTGGGATAATACTGTGTGCAATTATTCCTTTTCTGGTTATAAGCTCTTCAAGAGCCTTTTTCTTGTCTTCTGCATCTGCTTTGGAGGTTAGATCTTTTTTATTTAAAGCTATTATAAGTGGCTTGTCTAATGTCTTTAGCTCTTTTAAGACCTCAATTGATGCTAAAAACTTTCTTTTTATTTCTTTCCAGGGTTCGCTGACGTCAAGGATTAATAAAATAATGTCTGCTTTGATGATCTCTTCCAGAGTTGAATGAAAGGCCTCTACTATAAACGGTGGAAGGTCATCTATAAATCCGACGGTGTCGGTTATTAAGGCCTTTTTCCCGTTCACCATAAATCTTCTTGTTGTTGTATCTAAAGTTGTAAACATTTGCATTTTGGCTTCTATCTCTTCATTCGCAAGGGTATTGAGAAGTGTTGATTTACCGGCATTTGTATAACCTGCCAGTGCTATCAATAGGAAACCAACTTCCTCTCTTCTCTTCCGCTTAATCTCCCTATCAGCCTTTACTTTTTCTAGTTCTTTTTTTATTCTTCCCATCCTGTAGCGTATGTGTTTGAGGTACTGTTGTGTTTGGTATTCACCCATACCTTTGAAACCTGCCCTATCTCCAAGTTTAATTCTCCTAATGGCTTCTTTAACTAGAGGGAGTTCATATTGAAGATTGGCAAACTCTACCTGTAGTTTTGCCTCTTTTGAATGTGCTCTCTTTTCAAATATCTCAAGAACGAGCTGCCATTTGTCAATTACATCAATTTTGAGCTCTTTAGTTATGTTGAAGGACTGAGAAGGGGTAAGCGGATTTGCAAATATTACCCTATCCGGATTGAGCTCTTTTATTAGTTCCTTTACCTCTTGGAGCTTTCCGGGGCCGATGTTGTATTTTGGGTGCTCTGCTCTAACCTGTTCAACTATTGCGAGAATCTCGTAGCCAGCACTCCCCAAAAGCTCCTCGAACTCTTCTTTATTGGCCCTTCTAT
>Ga0190363_1000611_pt1 | contig 21322 bp, 24 predicted proteins | sample 48721867_MG_FD_161272 | JGI IMG/M metagenome (GOLD analysis project Ga0190363, IMG submission 161272) | Hydrothermal vent microbial mat bacterial communities from Southern Trench, Guaymas Basin, Mexico - 4872-18-6-7_MG | ecosystem: Environmental > Aquatic > Marine > Hydrothermal vents >... | reverse complement strand
ATTTGTCTGGTGGGTAAACGAACCGGTGCCATCATTAAGGAAGAGTTCTATTTCACCGTCAAAATTGCCAGCGATAAAGTCAACACCGGGGAGGGTGGAGGTTGTGGTTGTGGATGTGGTGGTTGTTGTTGATGTTGTCGAAGTGGAGGTTGTCGGGGTGGGAGGCTCCCAAGCCCGGCAGGTTATCTCACCAAAATAGAGAAAATTAACTAACGCCAATGATATAACCCCAATTATCATACCAATGATAACATACACTATACCTCTCTTTGCGGAATCCCTTGAAAATTCGTTATCACTCATTATCCACCTAAGAGCATTTATCGACAATAAAACGATCCCCAATCCGATAATCAGATATTCCAATAAATCGATCATCTGACAAAACTCTGAATAGAATTCGCATTTGCCCTCACATGCCCTGATACACGCATCAAATGCATATGAACCGGCAGGATAGATGGAACACACGGTATCTTCACAACACTGCGCACACTCGTATATCCTCTCATCCATGGTATCTGCATCGGATGTGCAATTTGTTAATTTTCCGCATTCCTTTGCACAAATAACCATGCATCCATCACAATCATCTGGGTCGCACCAGACCAACGGCGTTTTACCGTTAAAACAGGTAAAGTTCATCGGGCACTTTAGTGCTTGGTCATCACATACGAAATTCTGGTATTCCGCCCATACTACAGACGCAAATAAAATCAAAAACAATAAGAAAATTCTTTTGAGCATATGAATCAATCTGTTTTTAGTATTTATATTCTTTTCTATTATGAGTGCTCAAATTAAATCTCAGCGCTCTAACCCCAATTGAGTTCCATCCGACGCATTAGCTAAGATATCACCATTAACTTATTAATTATTAAATCCGTGGTTCAAAAATTATAGATATTTAAGGAGGATGAGTGGAGAAAACAAAAAGAATAGAACTAACAAAGAAGATTGAGAAAGAACGTGACCAAGGTTATTGTATGATAGAATCTTTTGATTAACACATGTCTTCAGAACAAAGAAAGAAATTAGAAGAGTCTAAGTGCCTCCCCAACCGGGGATGCCAATAGCATCAACAAATACCACTTCTGGTTTGGTTTCAGTGCTACAGCTGGTAGATACAACTCCCAGCGAAATATTTGCTACTGTTAGAAATGATACTTCAGAATTAGAAATGCAGCATATAACATACTCTCCAATAGAATTACCAAAAAAGGAACCACAAGAAGAATGAATGCCCCGTCATCCGCAACTCTCCACTCGCTACCGCTCGCTTCGGTGCCTTCACACTCGGACAACGAGCGGGTAGCTGCGCAAGAGTTGAAATTAAACATCTGAGAGATTATTAGTTATAAACTATATTCCCCCTTTATTTCCTCTGGCTTATAAATTCCTCTCTCTGTTATAATTCCAGTTATATACTTTGCAGGAGTTACATCGAATGCCGGATTTCTCGCTTTAGACTCAAATGGAGAAATTCTTACCTTGGTAAATTTTCCAGATTCATTCATGCCTGAAATGTATAGGACTTCATCCTCATCTCTATACTCAATTTCTATATCCACACCAGATTTGCAAGATATATCGATAGTTGATTCGGGAGCGGCAACATAAAATGGTATAGAATTTTCCTTTGCAAGGACTGCCTTCTCATAAGTCCCTATCTTATTTGCTATATCCCCATTAATTGCAATTCTATCCGCTCCAACTATAACCAAATCTATCTCAGAGTTCTGCATATAATAGCCAGCGGCATTATCGGCAATTATCCTATACCTTATACCCTCTTGCTCCAATTCCCATGCGGTCAATTTAGAACCTTGACATCTCGGTCTGGTTTCATCTACAAAGACAAATATGTCTTTATTGTTATACCTTGCAAATCTTATTACCGAGAGAGCGGTTCCATAGTCTACACATCCAAGTGCTCCCGCATTACAATGTGTCAGTATTCTGTCATTATTGGAAATTAATTTCTCACCAATCTTTCCAATCCTCTTGCACATCTCGGCGCTTTTATCTGCATACTCTTGACTCTTCTTCTTAAGTAGATATTTTGCCTCTCCAACGGAGTTAGATTCCTCAATGATCTCATCCATCAAATTTATCGCATAAAATAAATCGTGAGCGGTCGGTCTCGTTTTTCTGAATAAATCTGCAGCGTTTTTCATATATTCTTTAAATTTCTCCATATCATTTCCCTTGAACCGAAACGCCGCTTGAGCCATTCCAAACGCCGCTGTTGCGCCAATTGCTGGCGCCCCTCTAACGATCATATTCCCTATTGCACTTGCCGTATCTCTGAAGTCTCTTGTTCTATAAATTTCAAATTTGTATGGCAATTTTCTCTGGTCTATTAGATTTACTGTGCCATTCTCATACCACACGGTTCTAAAATTTTTTACCTTGCCATGAATCTTTACTCTCATTTTTAATTCTTCTATGTATATCTAATATAAATTCTACTGCTTCTCTCAGATTACTTCCAACTGAAACAGAGCCATGATTCTTCATTACTACATATCTACTCTCCCTTAATGCATCGACCACTTCCTCAGCGAGTTCTATTGTTCCGTATGGAAATTCCCTCTCCGTGCATTTAATTCCAAATTTCTGCAGATTTTCTTCCTTAACGAGAGGGTCGTGAACATGAACTACGGCATTAACATCCTCGTATCTATTGTAAATCATCCAGTGCATTGGGGTTTCAGAAGAGGGTTCTTTACTGCCAATAACAAATGTTGTATTATCATTAAAATCAAAATTTAATACATAGACTATATCCCCAGAATTAAGTTTTCCCAAATCCGTTCCTCCAGCAGTTATCAACATTCCGTTTTCAAATCTAACGCTAACATTTCCAGTTTTATTCGGAGTCAACCCCTTTCTACTTAATACCCTGCAGTATTTAATTATCTCCTCATCTAATTCTTTAAACTCAAAGTCCCCCCTTAGAAATTTTGTATCAAATTTCCTACCTATATATCCCTCAAGTTCCACCTTCACCTATTATTTATTCATTCAATATCATAAATAAAGGAATATATAAGAGAGTGGAAATTATAAGAGGGTGGAAATGTACAAGGTCAAGGACATCAGACTTGCGGATAAGGGTAAATTGAAGATAGAGTGGGCTGAGGACCATATGCCAGTCCTAATGAGGATTAGAGATGAATTCAAGAAAGAAAAGCCACTCAAAGATATCAGAATCGGGTTCGCACTTCATGTCACAAAGGAAACTGCAGTGCTAGTAAAAACATTGATCGATGGCGGAGCCAAGGTATCAATCACCGGCTGCAACCCCCTATCAACGCAAGATGATGTTGCTGCGGCGCTCGCTAAACAGGGAGTGAGGATTTATGCCTGGAGGGGAGAAACAAGAGAGGAATATTATGAAAACATAAACAAGGTTTTAGATTTTAGGCCAGAAATAACGATAGATGACGGCGGTGATTTGGTCTTCACTGTACATAAGGAGAGGCAAGAATTGATCGAGGGGATAAGGGGCGGCTGTGAAGAAACGACAACCGGGATTATAAGATTGAGGGCGATGGAGAGGGAAAATTTATTAAGATATGCGGTAATGGATGTCAATGACGCGATGACGAAACACTTCTTTGATAATAGATATGGCACAGGTCAATCAACAATCGATGGCATTTTGAGAGCGACAAATGTTCTTTTAGCTGGTAAGAATTTCGTAGTTTGTGGATATGGATGGTGTGGCAGGGGGATCGCCATCAGAGCAAGGGGAATGGGCGCAAATGTCATTGTCACGGAAATAAATCCCGTGAAGGCATTGGAGGCGGTGATGGACGGATTCAGGGTTATGCCAATTTCAGAGGCATCTGAGGTCGGCGATATATTTGTAACCGCCACCGGGAGCATAAATATTATTGGAAAGAAAGAAATTGAGAAAATGAAGGACGGAGCAATACTTGCGAATTCCGGACACTTTAATGTTGAGATTAATCTGAAGGAATTGGAGGAAATTCACATAGAAAAGAAAAAAATCAGAGAGAATGTTGTAAAATATAAACTGAGAAATGGAAATTCGATCTACTTATTGGCTGAGGGTAGATTGGTGAATCTTGCCGCTGCTGAGGGTCATCCATCCGAGGTAATGGACATGAGTTTCTCTAATCAGGCATTGGCGGTTAAATATCTCATAGAGAATGAATTAAAACCGGGGGTTTATAAAATTCCAAAAGAGATTGATGAGAGGATTGCAACACTAAAATTAGAGACGATGAATATTAAGATTGACAAACCAAGCCCGATGCAAATTAAATACTTGGAGAGTTGGGAGGAGGGAACATAAAATGAAGAATGGAAGAGAACTAAAGATGATTGGGGATTATATAGGCACAATAGAGGAATTTCTCCCAGGGGAGGGAACATTTGCAGATGATGGAAAGATTTATGCCTCAAACATCGGGAGGGTAATTATAGATAAGGAAAATCATATAGCAAGAATTGATTGCAAACTTCCGGCAGAATTAAAAAATAATGACATCGTATTTGGTGAGGTAATTAGTGTAAATAAAAATGGAATAATGATAATTCTGAGGAAGATACTCGGTGTGAAGGGAAGCATTGAGGTAAAGGCTGGGATACATGTCTCGAATATCTCTGGCAGGTATGTGAAGAATCCAGAGGAATTATTTGGGATCGGCGACATTGTGAAGGCAAGGGTCATCAGAGTCGGTCAGGGGGTTGTTGATTTATCAACTAAGGGGAATCTCGGGGTTGTAAAGGCATTCTGCAAGAGATGCAGGGCGCCACTCTTAAGATTAAGGCGAGACAACATGCTCATATGCAATAGGTGCAATAACAGGGAAAGGAGAAAGATCGCAACCGATTACGGAAATGTATTCGAGTTGTAGGTAAAAATGGGGGTAAATCTAAGGGATATTGTCCCTCACGAACCCATAAGTTTTTATGATTTAAAGGGGAAGGTCATTGCAATTGATGCATTAAATTCCATATACCAATTTCTATCCATAATAAGACAGCCGGATGGAACACCATTAATGGACTCTCATGGCAGGATAACCTCCCATCTTTCTGGACTTCTCTACAGAACCACCAAACTCGTTGAACTTGGAATCAGACCAGTTTATGTATTTGATGGCAAGCCTCCAGAATTAAAGAGAAGGGAGATCATGGAGAGGGACGAGATTAAGAGGGAGGCAGAATTGGAGTGGCAAAAGGCATTGGATGAAAGGCGCTTAGAGGATGCAATAAAATTTGCAAAGAGAACATCTCGCGTTACGGATGAAATGCTCGAAGATTCAAAAAAATTACTCGAATTTATGGGAATTCCGTATGTTCAGGCACCATCTGAGGGAGAGGCGCAATGCTCCCATATGTGTAAAAAGAATGATGCATTTGCCGTAGGTAGCCAGGACTATGATGCCCTTCTATTTGGCGCTCCAAGGATAGTCCGTGGATTAACACTAAGTGGAAAACTCGAATTGGAGATAATCCACTTGGATAAGGTTCTGAATGAATTAAATATCAACATGGAAAAATTAATTGATATTGCAATTCTAATTGGAACGGACTTTAATGAGGGCATAAAGGGCATAGGTCCAAAGAAGGCATTGAGAATCATTAGAGATAATAAACTATCTGAGATAGAATTTGACTTTGATATCGATGCTGTGAGGAGAATCTTCCTGGAGCCGGAGGTTACAGATGAATATAAGATAGAGTGGTCTCAGCCAGATGAAAACGCCCTAATAGGATTCCTGTGTAGGGAGCATAACTTTTCAGAGCAAAGGGTTAAAAAGGCATCACAAAACCTCAAGAACGCACTGAAGGAATTTTCCCAAAGGGATTTGAGTGCATGGTTTTAGGATATCATCGATAGTTAAATATGCTCTATTTCTAACCCAGATAGATTCATTAGTGGGTCAATTAAATCAACATAATAACTCCAGAACCCAATGGAACATTGACATCCTTAGCAACTGGTTCGCACTTTGCCTTCATTAACAGTGCTATCCTACCATTAAACCTTTCGGGATAATCCACTAATGTTTCGTAGCAACCCATTCCCTTCGCGATTATTAAATCTGCGTTGTCAAACTCTCTGACGAATTCTGGAGTGCATTTCTCAAACCATATGCCAATAAAATCTCCCCTCGGCACGATCTTACAAGTCTCGTCAATCTTCAATCTCTTAACATCCTCAAGCCATGCATCATCTTGGACCGGTCTTGAGAGTGGTGCTATTATAACCTCGGCATATCTTAATAATTCCCTTATCAGAATGCGGTCAAATACGAGTTCCCCCGCATTGTCTGTAACATATAGAATCTCATCCGAATTCTTCACCTTTTCATAAATCCCATCGGTATCATCGATTATTAATCTTTCATTAATGACATCGCATATCTCTTCCTCCAATCTATCCAAATCAATGACATGATCCCTCGCACCAAATTCAATGAGGTTTCCGGCAAGGGCGATTCTCATCGCGGTTCCGAACCTCTTTTTATCATCTTTTATTCTATCAACATATTTCTTTATTCTTGGATAAACCCTCAATGCCTTCCTTATCGATTCCTCTTTTATGTCCTTCATGGGATCCAAATTATGTGTAATTTTCTCTATAATTTTATTTCTCTCATAGGCGATCTCCGTTGTTGTTATTTTGGGAGATACTCTCTTAGAGAATAATTCGCAGAGTTCCCTCATCACCCTGTACCTTACCTCCTCTTCCTCATCTCTGCAAAAGAGTATCGCCCTCTGAAGCATACACGGAACACATTCGGGATAGAGTTTCATACTCAATATATATGGAATTTAAATTTTAAAATCCAATTTTTATAGATAATTGTATAAATTTTTCCATCTACGGAGGGATAAAAGAATGAAACTTGAACCAAGAATTCTGGAAAAGAGAAAGGATTATGTTGAATTGAAATTTTCTGAGAGGACTGTACCAAGCGTGATACTTGAGAAACTATTAGAGAATGGCGTTGATGCGTATATCTATGAGCCACATCCATTGTTTAATGAAATAAGGCTTCATATAGACTCAAAAAATGCATTGGAAGAATTAAAAAAGGCGGTGAATGAGGTAGAAGAAGAGTGGAACGAGCTTAGGGATTTATTTATGAAGGAATTGAAGAAGGTTAAATGCGAATGATAGTGAGAATAAACTGTCTAATAGGCGAAGGATTCTGTTGGTGGTTCAAGCTAAATCTCTATAACGAGGTGACCCATTTCACAAATCAATGGGTGAAACTCTGAGTTGCAGTGAGAAGTGGGACAAGTGGCGAGGTTAGGTTTATATTTAATAACCTATCAAATTTATCTCAGTAGAACCGGTTTTCTTCCTAGATATTCCGCAAATGTCAATAAATTCTTATCTTTTTTATCTGCTGTCTCGTATACATCGCTCAGAATCTCTTTGTACCTACGATCCCTGAGTAAGTGATGATCCAATATTATAACCTCTGAATCTAAATTTTCTATCATATCGCATAGATTCGATATGCTCCTGTTTAGATTTATCATATTGAACATATATGGAAAGAGATATGTCGGAGGTCCATCTATAATAAGAAAATTCGGATTTTCGTCGATTATGAATTTCGCATAGTCCTCAATTACGGGTCCTGAAAGGTCCGATGAATAGAGAAATTTCTCGTGTTTATATTCGATTATAACCGAAAAGACCCAACCCACTTGAGAATATTCTATCCCATGAAACATAGGTTTGGTAAATCTTATCCTCGTCTTATTAAGATTGAATTCTCTCTCCTCCGGAAATCTCACTTCAATATCATTAAATTTAATTTCTGGAATCTTCGGGAGATTATTCCACAAATCTGCTAGTCTTTTAAATCTCTCACTACCCTTCTCAAGAATTTTTCTTCTTCTCTCGTTGTATGTTCCAAGATCTATGGCAGTAGATAAGGGAAGTTCATTGATCGGATCCGCATAATTTTTTTCCCCTCCACCCTCTTCAAGGATACTACTCAGATTTATATTGCCAAATTCTAAACAGATTTTATCCAAAAAACTCTCCGCCCTCCTGCGCTGGGAGAGATTTATGTATTCATTTGGATTCTTTGTTAGAATCAGCTTCCCCCTGTAGAGATCCGGGTCAAAATCAACGAAGTGGTCATAGTGATAGTGGGTGATCACAACGATATCCGCATTCTTGCTTGCTCTACAGACTTCTGCCCTTGCGAGCATTAGCCATCTCATCTTCATCTCGGATGGAAATGGAAAACTTGGCTGCATTATCGCCGCCCCCGGGTCTATGATCAATTTCGTGTCCGGGGTCTCAACGAATGTTGACATAGACTTTGCACCCATAGAATCCGACCATATCGGCTCGATCCTCAAATTTTCCATTTTTCTCAAAAACGAAAAAAGATAAGATTTATTACTAAGTAAATATTTATTCCTTTATATAGAATGAAAAAAGGGATAAAATTTGGTAATGGAGAGATTGTTAAACTTCGGAGATTAATTGATAATGGCATAAGTGAAACCAATAAATTTATTTCCGAGAATTTAGATAGGGATCTGAGGCTGAATTTGAGAACATTGGACATAATTCCGGTGGTTTCTATCTATGATGAGATCGATATAAGGGATGGCTCATCACTTGGCATATACGAGAGAATTCTCGGGGAGATTATGGGAACATCCATATTTATACTTCCAATAAAATCATCACTTGCACTTGCAGATGTTATAAATGGTAGGAGCATAGAGACGGCAACGCTATTGACAAATGAAGACATAACCCTCTTGGAGAATTTCTACAAAAGAACAATTGATATTCTCCTTAGGAAATTTATAGATACATTTGGGATCAGGGCGTATTTATCATCACCGGCAACGGTATTCAACCTCAGGGAGAATATCTTAAATTTCATTCTCGTAGGTCTGGGAAGGGTAGGTGATCATACCCTAGTTGCCGATATGAACATCCTTGATAGTGAGAATGTAATTGATGGTCATCTCATGATATTCTTTGATGCCCACTCGACCGGTAAATTACTAGATCTCGCAAGAAATATGGAGATAAAACCTTAAGTGACGAAGTCAAATAGATTTTTATTTCCGTAATATAAAGTATATTTCATATACTTTATATTCGGCATAAATTCACTTAAGTGAATTTCTTGTTCGAAACCTTAGAAATATTTATCATGAAGATAATTTGTATTGCCGATATTCATGGAAATAGGGAAGCGATAAAAAATGTTAAGGAATTCGCGATTTCAAGGGGTATAGAGAGATTTATAATTCTCGGCGACTTTCCCGGATACGAGAGCTTTAAGGATGAAGGGGAGAATCTTGAGGAGATTAAGGATGTGTTAAATATGCTAAAAAATTTCAAAGTTCTTGCGATTCCCGGAAATTGCGACCATCCAAGGGCAGTAGATGTATTTAACGAATTTAATGTTAATCTTCATGAGAAGATAATAGTTATGGATGATTTAAGTCTCGTTGGTCTGGGAGGCTCCACGCCGACACCATTCGGTACACCATTTGAGATCGGGGAGGAGGAAATTTATAATAAATTAAAAAAGTTAATTGAGAGCGTTGAGACCGATAGATTCATTCTCGCACTGCATAATCCGCCATTTAATACGGAATGTGATGCCACTGCAGATGGTGTCCATATAGGGAGCGTATCAATTAGAAAAATTGTCGAGGAGTTTCAACCATCCCTTGTTTTGAGTTCTCATGTTCATGAATCTGGAGGTAAAACAGACAAGATAGGAAATAGCGTAATTGCAAATATAGGGCCACTCATGCATAATAGAATTGGCATATTAGATATAAATGGGGATATAAAAATAGAACTAATGAAAATATAAAGTGGAAACGATAAAGATTCAGAGCGATGAAAGAATTCAATTTATTGATATAACAGATAGAATTAACAAAATTCTTGAGAGATCTGAAATTAGAGACGGAATTGTCGTAATATTCACAAAGCACACTACTACTGCACTGATGATAAATGAGAATGAGGCGGGTCTTATTGAAGATGTGAGGAATTGCCTTGAGAGACTGGTGCCGAATCTGAATTACAGTCATGACAGAGTTGATAACAATGCAGATGCGCATCTGAGAGCGATTTTACTACAGACGAGTCTTGTTGTTCCAGTGAGGAATTCGAGGCTTGATTTGGGGACATGGCAGAGGGTCTTTTTTATAGAGTTGGATGGTCCGAGGATGAGGAATGTTCTCATATCAAATATAAGAATTGAGTGATGCATATCTCTAAATTTTCTACATCAGACCACTCACCAGGTCGAGAAGTGCTGACCTCGGATTCTTTGCCCTTACAACACCCGAAGCTACCAAGACGCCACATGTTCCAAGTTCTATTGCCCTCTTAACATCTTCTCCCGTGGTTATCCCGGCCCCACACAAAACCCTCAACTCTGGATTTATCTTCTCAACTGCCTTTACACTCTCTTCAATAATCTCTGGTTTTGCTTTTGATACTGGTATTCCAGTACCTATCAGTTCCGGTGGTTCAATTGCAACAAAATCTGGATTCAATGCAGCAACCGCCTTGGTTGTATTTATGTTATTCGTGCAAACAATCGACGCCATATCCAATTTATTCAATTTCCCTATAATTGCCTCGATATCTGCCAATTTTAATCTTCTCTCAGAATGATTCACGAGACTGCCGATCGCTCCACACTCCTTTACAGATTCCGGCAATATATGTCCAGTGTTGCTTCCATATTCAATATTATCAACATGCTGTGCAAATATTGGAATGTTTGTCTCAGAAAAAATTCTGAATATATCTGTGAATTGCGGAGCAATAAATATATTTGCATTGGTTTCTGTTGCGACATCATCACATATCCTGGCAAGATTTAGTGCGTTTTCTCCAGTCGCTTCCTTATATGTCTTAAAATTTATTATGATTATTTTATCTTCCATACTTTATAAATTATTTATTGAAAATTTAAGAATGAAATCATATATATTCCAATAACAAAACAAGACGAGCGCCCGTAGTCCAGGTCGGAATTTCCAGACTAGAAAGTTGGAATAAATGAATTCAAGTGTGGCTGAACGAAGTGAATGCCACACCCGCATGTCAACTGGGCGTGACAGTTGGTCGGAATTTCCCGACGAGAGATGTGTTATGTTCATCCACCAAATTACACCCACGAGCAATAGGTTCATTGCAACATTAGCCAAGCGCCCGTAGTCTAGTCTGGTAGGACATTGGCCTTCCAAGCCAATGACCCGGGTTCAAATCCCGGCGGGCGCACTTCTGAAGCCCCGTAGGGTAGTGGCCAATCCTGTCGGGCTTTGGACCCGACGACGCAGGTTCGAATCCTGCCGGGGCTATCTTGTCCAGAATTTTTGCCTGCAGTGTCGAGATCAACGAAAGCCATTTTTCGCTCATACCTTTACTTTAATCATACCCTTCACCAATAATTTCCCAATTATCTCTAAATTTCTCATAATCCCTTGGTTGAAACCAATAGCTTTTTCTCCCGTTTTTCTCTCCTTCATGAATGATACCACTACTCTTTATTTCATCAATTTTTGCGATGAAAATTTCTGGCCTTTCATCAAATACCTTTCGGCATATAATCAGATAGTCAGCAAACAAATTGTTTAGATTGCTTCCTAGAGGAACAGGATCTCTTTTGCTTAATGCCTTGACTTGGATCGTATGGGCTCGCTTAGCATTTTGACTGTAGATGATAATATCAACCCCTCTTGCATTCCTTGACGTAGGTAACGCATTCCAGCCACGCTTTGACAATTCATAACATACATAATAGAGGCCAGCATTACCTACTATTTGCTTAGATACTTTATTTCTAGCTTTTGTCATTTTAACACTTCTTTTTTCATATTTGAAATATCAGATGTCATATAACATTATAACGTTCTGAGGGTATCTGAAGTCCGAGCGTAGCGAGGATTTGGGCGCAGTGCCGAAGGCACGAAGCCAGATACCGTTTGTTATATGAAGTAGCCCACTTATACATTTTCTACACCTCTCTTCGCAAATTCTTCAAACGATAGATCTGTATAATGGATATTTTCTTTGTTTTTCTTTTCTTTGTTTTTAAAGAATCTGCTAATTCTCTGCTTTTCTTCATTCTTTTGCTGCTCAGTTTTGTTTGGATGGTTGTTAATCACATATATCTCTGGGGTTTCTCCCCTAAATTGTTCAGCTCTTTTTAGTAAATATTTAATATGCAAATCCGCATCTGGAAAAGAGTATCCACATATGAATATTCTTTCAGCACTTCTTAGAACCTTATCTGCTTTTAGAAATACCTTTTGGATAAATGGATTTGTCATTTCCTTATAAAATGTTGGAGGAATAATAACAGGCTCCATTGGTGTTTTACATTCACTACATTTCTTTGCTTTATAAAAAGCTTTGATGGCTTCCTTTTTTCTCGGTGTTAGTTCAATATGATTACACGTAGGGCAATATAGCCAATTTAAAGAGCCGTGTATTTTCAAAAGCAATACTGCTTTATTTTTATCAGGTCTTTTCCAATCTCTTTTTCTTTCAAAATTTATAAAATCTATTCCATAATCAAGATGATGTTCTTCGTATAAATCTACTAAAACATTATCGATAATTATATCATAGTTTAGGCTTAGAAAAGCCGTTTCTCTCAGACTTCCTTCATTTTTAAGTCTATCGACCAATTTCTTATGATGAATTATTTGTCCTCGTAATTTTTCGTCTAATACCTTAGCTATAAGAAAAATTAAGGCATTTCTGATTTCTTCTATTTCCTTCTTGGGATAACTTTTAAAGCTTTCACCGCGATGATAGGCTAAATCTAGGACCCCTAGGCATTCTTCAAAAGTAGGGAATTTTATATTCTGATTTTGGCAATTTTCAATATCTATGCCCCAAAACTTCTTGAAGTACTCTATTATTAATTTTTCTTGTTCTTTCGATAAACTCCATACTTTGCCTTTTAAAACTCGTTTGTAGTATTCAAAGAACTCTTTGAATAGTTCATTTTGTAATGGTGCTCCCTCACTTTTTGAGGCGCCTGCACCCAAGATTATTACATCCTTAATATTCATTCTAACACTTCTTAAGGGCTATTCATATAACGTTTTGCGGACATACGAAGTTCGGCTTTGCCGAATTTTGGCGTAGCGAAGCGAAGCCACATATCCTCCGTTAGGCGAAGTTCAGTATTGGAGTCGATCTTTCCATAGTGGGATCTCAAAAAGGATATCATCCAGTACGTTTTGAATAAGCGTAAGTATTCGTTCAGTATTACTTTTTAGGGTTTTCTCATCCTTTGCATATTCATCTGGATGATGATGCAACAAATTTCGTAGATCCTTAATTTCATTAAGCTGTTTAAGAATAAAGCTAGTTAGCAATCGGCGAGCTTTGAGACTTCGAGCAACTTTAGGAGATAATAAGCGACAACATTTAGTAATTTGTTTATTTTTCATTTCAAAACACTTAATTACTTGTCCCATGGTAAGTTCATCAAGATTTTTGTTCTCCATGTGCTCCTTTAGCTCTTGACTATAGCTGATGTTGCAAATCGATAAGTAATATCCTAAAAGATCACGTAGTAGTTTTTCAAATGAATTAACGGCCTTACTAGCTATACCATGGAGTAATGTTCCTCTGAGTATTCCTGTTTCAAATTCGTTTTGCCAACGAATGACGTTGCTTCGTAATTGCTTTATCGTCTTTAGGAACTTAGAATCTTGTTTAGCTTCTTTCTTTATACTGTTACTGATGATGCCGAGCTGAGCCAAGAAATTTCGAACATGAAGTTCAATTTCTTTAGCACATTTTTTATAAGCATGAATACCCTTTAGATACGGATCTTCAATGTTCCACGAAATAAGCTTGCTTGGGGAGATTTGGTAACGTTCTCTTAAGTATTTCTCTACATATGAATCCATAGCTATTACATAATCGAAATCATTAATCGATAAAGTGGTTACATCTTTTGGTCGATGTTTAGAAATATCAATACCAAATTCATCCTGCATAATCTTAATAGCTTCTTGGGTGGGACTATCCCCATAAGCAGCAATCCCAGCAGTTTCTATGTACCACAATTCCCCCAGAATCTTTTTGGAAATACCTGCCGCCATAGGACCTCTACATGTATTACCACCACATATGAAAATAAGACGTAAACGAGACTGTTTATCTCCTACCATTCTGTAATCCTCCTCAAATGTCGCCTAACGTTCTGGGGATAAACGAAGCCCGTAGGGGTTTGGATGAGCCGAAGGCGAACCGTTTATCCGCTGATGGTAGTAGAACCTTCTTCTAATGAAAGTGCTTACTACCATTATAAGCACTTTACTTAATAAATCGGAGGTGATAGGAATGGACAAACTCTATTGTGGTATAGACATCCACAAGGAAACCTTTGTGGGATGTATAATGGATATGAATGGAACTGTGATTAGAGAACATGGATTCATGGCGAATAAAGATGCGTTGGAGCGGTTTATATCTGGAATACCGAATTCGAAGATAAAAATTGCCATCGAGGCCTGCGGTATCTGGAGGGGTGCATATAAAACACTCTCCGAGCTTTGGATATGATGTAAAGCTCGCGAATCCGAAGAAGACACACGACATAGCCTGCAACAAAAAGACAGACAAAGTAGATGCAAGGACTTTGGCGGATCTGTTGAGGACGAATTATTTACCTGAGGTATACATCCCGGATGATGACATCCTTGAACTCAGGGATCTTGCAAGACATAAATCGAACCTGACGAGGTTGAGGGTTAAGGTGCAGGTAAAGATAAAGGGGTATCTGTTGAGGGATGGTGTTAGATATCCAAAAGATATATGGACAGAAGACGCATTGGCAAAACTTGCGGAAAAGGATCGGAATATAAGAAACCTCGTAAACGTTTACTGGAGCTTGAAGGCGGAGGAGAAGGAGGTTATGAGGAGAATAAGGAAGATCGCGAGAAACATGAAATTAGCAAACCTGTTGATGTCGATGACCGGAATAGCTGAATACTCCGCCCTGTTAATACTTGCTGAGATAGGTGACATAAAGAGATTCAAAACCCCGAAGGAGTTGGTAAGTTATGCCGGACTCTGCCCCGGGATTTATCGGTCTGGAGATATTGAGAGAAATGTCAGAAATCGGCGGTGAATAAGTGGTTGAAGTGGATAATGTATGAATGCTCTGGGAGAGCAACAATGCTGGATCCAAGATTTCAAAAATACTATTACAAAATCAAGCAGAGGAAAGGATTCAAAACTGCAAGGAGAGCTGTTGCAAGAAAAATGCTCACGATAATATGGCGCATGCTCACAAAAGAAGAGCCATATAAAGCCTCATAACTCATGGTCCTTTGGACAAAAAGGGCAAGGGCACCCCCTTCGTTTAACTAGGCTTCGAGCCTCTTGCCCGCTGATTGGGGGGCCCTTTAACCACTTACCAAATTGTGCCTCGAGCACCGAGGAATGTTTGTGGATTAAGCCCTTGCCAATAAATATATTTAAAATGATACATAATAATATATCATAAGGGAAAGAAATGGGGGAAGTTAGTATATCTAACTTCTCTCAATTTAAGAAGGTTCTAAGGAATGTTATATGACCGAGCATAAGCGAGGTGAGGAGCGAAGCGACGAAGCGTTCCGCCCCGAAGCCACTATTAGATAATCCTATTTTTAATTCCATATTTTTCACACAACCTCCCTGACTTTTTGTTTTGATGGCTGAGAATGATCACTTTGTTTAAAGTTTAAATTTAATATAAATTAAATACACCGTAATTATCATAATAATAGCAATTAGAACAAAAAATCTACCGACTTCGAAGAATTCATTTGGTTCCGAACTATCCATCGAAAGTAAAATTGGGGTATCACTCAGAAATCCGATCTCTTTTGAAATGCTTTTATTATTTATTTCTGTTTGTAACAAAAACTTATCTCTATAGTTTTCTTTATTGAAGGTTAAGTTGAAAAACAACATTCCTTTTTCATCTGTTTTTCTTCCCCATATCTTTTTTCCGTCAGAGGTAAAAAGAGTGATAGTCTGATTTGGTAGAGGTGTAAGGCCATCAACCACAGCAACTACAAGATACTCTCTTTTTATTGTGCCACCAAACCAATGAATTTTATCTAGGATTAATTTCATGGAGAGATTTCCCCTAAAAATTATGTTAATTCTATCATCGGTAATAGAAAGCTCTGCATAGGGACCTATTGCAGTATTCTCAAATTCATAAACATATTCTGGCATATAGTTTAGAACATCTGCACCATAGAGAAACCGCACACCAGTAAAATGCCATGGTCTATCGGAGATTAAACAATCGATAAATTTTATGTAGCCTCCTCTGCTGTGATGATTTGAGACTATTTTAGAGTTCCTGACAAGCACGGTGGCATTCCCCCAGGTATCAAGATGAAATTCTGAATCGTAGATTTCTGCATTTCCGTGAAAATCAAGCTTCCATTTTGAAAGATGGACATCTTTAAGTGTTAAGTTCCATGGAACACCACTGCCATTCATAACATCATAGATGTTCCAATCATCATAAAAGCCAGGTCTCATACTATGTAAAGTAATGTTTGACCCCACAGGAAAAACAGCAAATATCTCTGAAAGAATGGAGTTTTCTATTTTTACATTCTTCCTACAATCACGACTCCCAGGCGGAATCCACAAAGCGATTGAACATCGTCGAAGAGTAGTGTTTTCTACATTTAATTCACCCTTTTCTACCTTCAAATAAAGGTTGCTTCTACTTTTACCTAGATTTGATAGATGGATATTTTCACTTTTGTTTCCTCTAAGCCATATATGTAACATCTGAACATTTGAATCTGAAAGAGTCATTTTTAAACCACTAAAAGGGGTCCAAACCACAATTCCACAATAGGAAGAATCAATCGTTATATTTCCTGTATCTCCACCGATTCTAAGTTCTGTTGTTGAATTTCTAATAATTATTCTAGAATCCTCTTTTTCTGTACATATCAGCGTCTCTCCGAATCTGAAATTCTCAATAGTTCCATATCTTCCAACATCAGGAAGTCCTGGGACAGGACCTTCCCGTAGAATGGAATTTTCAATCAGAAGCGAGGCGTTCTCTTTTACTCTTACCCAATATTGATTCTTGTAATGGCTGTTTACTGTTACATCAGAATTTCTAATGATTAATTTGGCATTTGGGCTTACTATAATATCTCCTTCTATAATCAGCTCCTGATTTTCAATAACCTTTGTTTTTCCGCTCTCAACAGTTAAACCGTTTAATGTTTCTACAGCAACAACATTATTTAGTAAAAACAAAACATAAACAGCAAAGGTAAATAAAATAAATCTTCTTCTCATAACAATAAGTCGGCTTGACTTTTTAAAATATTTTCTTTGAAGTTCCTTTGAAAATGAAGATAAAGTTAATTTAATATCTCCTTTTTTCAATCCATCATAAATCAATTTTGCTATGTCTTTTTTATCTTTCATCATAACACCATCAACATTTTTCTTTAATATGATTTCTTCTTCCAGCGGCGTAGGGGCGGAATGTCATATAACTTAGTATATACGAAATTTCATCTATTATTCATTCTAAAGGCAAACATCTTAAATTTCTCACTTAATTATTTCTCTAGAAAGATTAAATTCATCCTAATGTTTAAACCCAACATTAAAAATAACTCAGCCACCACTTCATACTTTTCCCTCTAAAGCCATTGCCCATTACCTTCCTCTTTATCAAATTCTGATTATGAGGTTTAGTGTTTCTGATGAGGTCTGATGACTCCTCTTTATAGGTGAGGAAAAATCTGGGTCGAGGAGATCTATTCAAGCATGGATGAGAACGAGAGGTTTGGGCTGGAGTTCGGATTGTTTCCCTATGAGAAGTGTAAGGATCTCAGTAAGGAGGAGTGTCTTCTGTTGATGGAGTTGCGGAGAAGGGAAAGTTTTGTTACGAACGACTTCCTTTTCTTTCTTTTTCTTAAATATCACAAATGAACTGTATTATTTGAAGGACTAATTTGGTTAAATATATATCAAAAATGCCAATTTAAAAATTAGTCGGAAAAATGGGGAAAGGGAGAACAGGATTTTTTCACTATGTATGTGATGAGTTTACATCACCATATCGTTTTATTTACGGTATAGGAATCAGAATTCTTGAGAATGGAAAAGAGGAAGTATTTACAATTGATGGAAATACTCCAGAATGGAAGATCATAGAGAAATTTCGCAAATTTCTAAAGGATAATGAAATAAAGAATCTTATTGGGTGGAACGTTCAAAGGGATATTTACGGGATGCCACATATAAAATCTCGTTCATGTAATGAAAATTTTCCTAAGATAAAGGAAATTGATTTAGATAATGAGATCAAATTTGAAGAAAGTAAAATTTTAACTTTTCTTGGAATCACAAAGATAAAACAATTGATGATACTAAACAATATAGATTTCCATGGAGATTTATATCTCTCTGAACTTCTTTACGCTATAAGAAAAGGTGATATTTCAAAAATTAGAGTGTATATAAGCAAAAGATTGAGAACCTTAGAAAAGTTGCATGCCCTCCTTATCAATAACCAACTCAAAACGGACAAGACTCCAAAATTCTATCTTAAAGGAATATGGTACTACATTCCTAAATTAATATTTTTAATATTCCACAAATTTTATAACATCGTATTGTATTTATTATCCAAGTTAATATCTGGGAAAAAGTTATGATATTAACTACTAAGACCTCAATATTCCGTAGAACCTCATACGACTTTGAATTACTTCGTACATCTTTTTGGAAATTTCCTCAGGATTATATCTATCACGTCTTAATATGAAATCAAAGTTTTTTCCATGTCTATTTAATGCCTGATAACTTCTTCCTGGTTTAATTGTCAAGAGATTGTACATAATATGAGGAAACTTGTCTTTTATCTGTTGAGCATATGAGGAGTATAAAGCAATTTGATGGGTTATGAGATTACCATATTTCACTTCCCAAATAACATATGGAATGATAACATAGGGAAAATGTGTTTTCACTTTTGAATTTGGAGAGAAACTATATCTAGCTCTCACTATGTCTCCTTCCCCGAATGGTATTTCGATTTTATAATTCTTATCATCTAAATAGACAACTATATCTTGTTCAGCAGATCCAAATACGAGCTCCCATTTGTTCTTGTTTTTATTCCATACAGCTGTGATGTCCTTCAGTACAGTTACATAATTATCTATCTTAATTTTAGGTTGATAATTATCCTTCTTCATAAGCTCATTTAACCTTTCTGTCAATTCTTCTATTATCCTATCCTCCTCACTTTCCTTTTTCTTTCCTGCCATGTTAGAATATTCTTTAGTGAAAATAAATGTTATAGTTAGGCACTACAATTAAAAACAACACAATCCTAAACAACTTTCCTCAACACGTTTCTGAAATTAAAATTGAATTGATAAAAAATAAAAATGGGGCATCAGCCCCGCCTTTTTCTAACCTTTAGGGCGTATTTGCCCCTTTCTTTTATCTCCAGTTTTCTTGCAATCTCTGACTTCTCCGGGTCGAGTACGCCCACGAATCCGGTAAAATGTTCGGTCGTCTTCCCTCCGCATCTCGGGCAAATTGGCTTTGCCCACACAATCTTCTTGCATTTTATACAAGCCATATATGTCCTCCTGTGATGCATTTTGAACACCACAGGAGTCAGTTCGGCTATAGAGCATGAATGCTGAACAAGTTATGTTGAAAGAAGGAGAATATTCACAGCGATTAAATATTGTAATTTCATCCAATAAAAATTAACTGAAGGATAACCAACCTCACGCAACCAACAGAACCCTCGCTTTATCCAACAACAGAGGAGATTTCTGAGAAATATTAAATGATTTTTATACATTCTCGATAAGTTATTGAATGCAGGTTAATGGAATAAAAGATGTCATGCATCGTGTATAACAACGATATGTGACTTTACTTCACTCAACTTCTATTAATCGGCAATTATCCTCTTCAATATACATTCTCTTCCAGAAAGAATTTTTACCGCTTCTCCACATTCTGGACATCTTAGATGTGATAAGAGAAAATAATAATCCTTACCATCACATTGAAGTTCATTCACATGCTCGTTCCCGCATTTTACTCTTATAGGGGAAATCTCTATATTCACCCTTAAATTCTCCGCAATCGTTCCCTCTGCTATAGATTTAATTGCAAATTCCAACTGTTCTGGATTTATCAAAGTTAATTGTCCGATCTCGAGAAAAATTTCCTTTACTCTATTTGCTTTATGCTTCTTTGCTTCCTTTATTGCATTCTCCAATATATTTACCGCGATGGAGAATTCGTGCATTTTTATTAATTATTCATTCAGAACCATACCTATATGCAATAGCACATGCACCCTCCATCGAGACCATACAAGGCCCGATTGGATTTTCTGGAATGCATATCTTAGAAAATAAAGGACATTCTCTTGGATGGATAGTTCCCTTTAGTATATCGCCACATCTACATCCCTTTGGCTCCTTTGAATTTCTTAGATTTATATCAAATTTTTCTCTCGCATCATACTTGAGAAATCTATTCCTCAATTTAAGACCAGAACCTGGAATTTCAGGAAAGCCCCTCCACTTAACATCACTCGGCTTAAAAACCTCGTTTATTGCCTTAATAGCCCTCAAATTCCCCTCCTCTCTGACAACCCTGGAATATTCATTTCTAACCTCAAATTCCCCATTCTTTATCATATCCAAAAGAATAAGAATCGCAAATAAAACATCGTTTGGCTCAAAACCGGCAATTACTTGCGGAACATTGTATTTTTCGCTTATCTTGTAATAAGGTCTTAAGCCAATTATTGTCGATACATGCCCCGGGTTTATGAACCCGTTAATTTTGACATTTCCACTCTCCATCAGAAATTCCATTGCCGGTGGAATTAGGCGATGGCAATTTAAAATGGAAAAATTCTCTGGCGCATTTCTTATTTCGACCGCCGTTGATGGAGAAGTGGTTTCAAATCCAATGGCAACATGAATTACTTCCCTTCTTGAATTTTCTCTTGCAATCTCAACAGCATCCGATATAGAATAAACCACTCTAACATCACATCCCCTCGACTTCGCATCTACCAAACTCGATTCGCTTCCAGGGACTCGGAGCATATCCCCAAATGTTGTCAGAATAACATCCTCATTCTTAGATAAGAGAATTGCCTCATCTATTTCACGAGTTGTTGTCACACACACTGGACACCCGGGGCCGGAGATCACTTCGATATTCTCCGGTAGTAATGAGCGGATTCCAAATCTC
>Ga0190363_1000610_pt1 | contig 21331 bp, 29 predicted proteins | sample 48721867_MG_FD_161272 | JGI IMG/M metagenome (GOLD analysis project Ga0190363, IMG submission 161272) | Hydrothermal vent microbial mat bacterial communities from Southern Trench, Guaymas Basin, Mexico - 4872-18-6-7_MG | ecosystem: Environmental > Aquatic > Marine > Hydrothermal vents >... | reverse complement strand
CTAATATTTTCTAGTGGTAAAATCGTATGTACTGGTGCTAGGAAAGAAGAAGAAGTAAGTGTTGCCGTAAACAAAATATACAATCTATTACGTGAACTTGACGTGTTGTATATCTAAATCCTTAACTGGGACTTAGAAATGGGTAATTACATAGTCAGAGAATTCAAACCAGAAGACTTAGACGCTGTAATAGGTATAAATCGCATGTGTCTTCCAGAAAACTATCCAGCATATTTTTTCATGCAACACTATGTCAACTATCCTGAATCATTTCTAGTAGCCGAAAGCAACGGCAAGATCGTTGGATATATAATGTGTAGAGTAGAATATGGCAAGCTTAAAACTGGCAAACTAGAATACGGCAGAAGAGGACATATAATATCCATAGCAGTTATCCCGGAAATGCGAGGACAGGGAATAGGGAAGACCTTGATGGAGAAAGCAATGAAAGCTCTAAAAGAGAAGTATAAAGTAAACGAATATTATTTAGAAGTTAGAGTTTCTAATCTTCCAGCTATACAGTTATATCGAAAACTTGGATTTTCCATTGTAGATCGAATAAAAAAATATTATCTTGATGGAGAAGACGCTTACCTCATGGCTCGACCAGTATAAGTAAAGCATCAGTTGAATACATAATTCATATTATTCTAGAAAATGACTAAGAGCCTGACAAAGTAGATAGCTACTTTTAATAATCAAACAACTTCTAAATGCCTCACGACGGGTAAGTTCCGCACACCATTAGCTAGCAGCCGGAAGTTTTCGTCATCGGCGTTCTATTTTTTCTTTGAAGATTTAAATATTTTTTCCGGAAGGATATTCTGTTCCTCAACTTCTATAACGGGTATAAATGAAAGTTTTGCATCATTCAGTATCTTATCACTGTAAGTGATACTGCCATCGAAATTATTGTATATGAGATAGCTTCCCCTTATCGGATTATCTCGCTCAACATAGTATATTATGCTTGAATCACCAACCGGTAAAAACGGTACAAAATATACGTGTCTTCCTCTTATTTCTGCGTGATGAATCAAGGGTATTTGAGTCGTGACTACGATGTTTACTAGATCCTTGATATCTCGTAGTTTGATGAATTTTGGAATAGTGAACACCTCTTATATTTTCTTAGTTTAAAAATGGACACGTGTTATTAAAAAGTAACTAGTTGTGCACCCTGTGTTATTCGGTTAGTTCATCGTTTTGTGGAAAACGTCGCCATATTTCCGTCGACAATCCACGCCTAGCGGTTTAATCTCAAGGCGTAACTCTTGTAAATGTAAATAAAAATAAAATACTAAATGTAAATAAAAATAAATACCCTGTTAAATACGGCTTCCGCTTTCTTCCTCTTTTATTAACTCTAAATATTCTTTAGGAGTTAATAAATCCTCTATTTGAGCTTTATCCTCTACTTTTACCCTTACTATCCATCCGTCTCCATAAGGATCTTCCGATATTAACGCTGGATTATCCAATAAGTTTTCATTCCATGCCACCACTATACAATCCACAGGCGCGTAAACGTCACCTACACTCTTAATCGATTCTATCACAGTTATTCGTTCTCCTTTTGAATATCTTCTGAACTCCGGCTCTTCGATCATCACTATATCTCTAAGTTTTTTCTGCGCATAATCACTTATTCCTATTAGAGCATAGTCATCTTCAACCATTTTAATCCACTCGTGTGTTTTTGCATACCTCCTATCTTCCGCCACTCTATACTCTTTATATTTCAAATAATCGCCCATATTCAACACCATTAAATTCTCTCTTTCGAAAGTTATATACTTTGTGAAAAATACAGGGTCAAAGAATAAGCGGGCCCGCCGGGATTCGAACCCGGGACCTGCGGCTTTCTCCATTTTCAAATAGGAGGCCGCCGCCCCTCCAAGCTGGGCTACGGGCCCCATTCAATTTAAACGCCGGGGCCGGGATTCGAACCCGGGCGTCCCTGACGGGACACGGGCTTTCCAGGGGCACTCCAGGCCCGCGCCTTAAACCACTCGGCCACCCCGGCTTCATATATTAAGTAGTGTAGAACTTATTTACTTTACTGTTTCTTTCCATAGAGGCGGATAAGTGCCAGGAGGCATTAAAACCTGAGTCGTTTTTACAGCTATTCCTTTCTTACTGGAGATCATTTCTTCGCTTCTCATGCGAGCGTATCCGATAGCCACTAACTCACCTTTTAATGTAAAAATTGCTACTACATCATTTACTTTTATCCCTGTTTCTACGCGGAGAATTCCTGGTACAGCTAATGCCGCACCGTGACATATAGCGTCGACTGCTGAATCTCTTATCACAACTTTAGGTATGTGTTCTACCGCTATCTCCATGGGCAGTATAACTCTTCGAATATAATCCTCAATTCCATGTTCTTTCCATAAAATATACGAATCAACTATATCCTGCAGCGTCGCGATATTGGTTTTCTCAGATAGACTTCCTGCTCTTATTCTTCTAAGTTCATACATGTGCGCGCCTACTCCTAGGATTTCTCCTATATCATGGCAAAGTTTCCTAATATAGGTTCCAGCTTCGCACCATATCTTAAGCAGGACATAACGATCTTCCCGTTCCAGCATATCGATTTTGTAGATTCTTCTAATTCTCACAGATCTTTTAACTGCAGATCTTAAAGGAGGTCTTTGATAAATAGGACCTTGAAATTCTCTCAATACGGCTTTAAGCTTTTTATCGCTTACATCTTCATGAAGTTTCATTACACATATATACTCCTTATCCTCTTTGAGTAATATAGGTATCAGCTTTACAGCTTTATTCAAGGCTATCGGTAAAACACCTGAAACTTTGGGATAACCCCACCCCCGCGTAAAGGGGTTCTAGGGTCCCTGCATGAGCAATTTTTTTAACTGGTATTATCCGCTTTATCCACGCTGTGACTTCATGGCTAGATGGTCCCACTGGTTTATCGAGATTAATCACACCGGTTTCTATCAACTCCTCAACACTTCTCTCTGAAGGAGGTTTTCCGTAGTTAGGATCGGTTTCTTCCTCAGCTCTTATTAAAATCTCGCGCTTTTTCACCTCTTCCACCTAACTAATACTAGGTGCGATCTCTTTCTTTATTTCAGCTATTAACCCCGATTCTTCTAAAGCCGAGATTACTTCTTCGTCGCTGGCACCTTTAGATATATTAATCTTATAGGGCGTAGGCTCTATATGCTTTACATTTACTCTCCGTCTCTTAACGCCTGTTAGCGTTTTAGGACCGGTAATGACTACGAAATTCTCATTTATAATATCCACGATGACGCATTTTCTACCCGCTTCTCTCCCCGCTACTTTAACGCATATTCTCCCAACATCTATTACCTTAGGCATATATGCTACCACCAGACCAGTATTAAAGAAGAAAAACTTTTAAACATTGCCGTTGTTTAGACTCCCAAACTACTAAGAGATGGGAAATTCATGCCGAGGCCCGCTTTAAGGTCAAGAACCATAAAGAGAAAAATCGTTAGAACACCCGGAGGAAGATTGGTAATAAGGATTTTGCCTAAAAAGCACAACGTACCTAAATGCGCGTTATGTAAAAAACCGTTACAAGGTTATCCTAAAATGACTGCTAAAGAAGAAAGAAGAGGCCATAGACCTCCTCAACGTCCATATGGCGGCTATCTATGCCATGCATGTTTAAAGGCATTACTTAAATCAGCTGTCAGAAATAATTATCCAATATAGGTTTGAAATTTTGCTCAAGAAAAGGTTGACCATAGCTATAAGCGGGCAACCAGCGAGCGGAAAGACAACATATGCTAAGTTTATCGCCCAAAAATACAATCTACGCTATGTCTCAAGCGGACAATTGTTTAGAGCTTATGCGCGTGAAAGAGGATTATCGTTTATTGAGCTTCACAAACTAGCAGAAAGAGATCCTTCAATTGACAAGGAGATAGATAAAAGAGCCTTAGAAGAGGCAAAAAGGGGAAGCGTAGTTATAGAAGGGCATTTAGCCGCCTGGATTGTAAAAGATTTCGCAAATGTAAAGATATTTTTTAAAGCACCACTACAGGTTAGAGGAAGGCGACTAGCTGAGAGAGATAAAAAAACACTAGAAGAAGCTATCCGTGAGATACTTTTCAGAGAACGTAGTAATAAGGAGAGAGCCAAGAAATATTATGGCATAGACTTGAATGATTGGAGTATTTTTGATATAATAATCGACACCTCAATCCTAGGTATTGAGGATATAAAAGCCGTGCTATCTATTTTTATGGAACGTGTTATCCAACATTTATAATCCACAACTCCATAACGACGATAATAAATATTTATATGCGTGTATAAGTCAACCTGCGTAATACCTATAGGTGAAGTAGAGGGGTTACCCATGACTTTGAAAAAAGGAGCGTTCATACTGATGGAATATACCGTCTATAGTAAAGACGATCATAAAATAATCGACACTACAGTGGAAGAAAAGGCGAAGGAAGGAGGTATATTTAACGAAAATTCGAAGTATGAACCAGAGCTCGTCATTATTGGCGAGGGAATGTTATTTAAAAGTTTAGAGGAGGAACTTGTAAAACTTAAAGAAGGAGAAACCGCTACTATAGAGTTACCTCCTGAAAAAGCATTTGGAAAAAGAGATCCTTCGAAGATCAGGATCATATCGGCGAGAGAATTAAGCAGACGAGGCATTATTCCTCGAGTAAACGAAGAAGTTGAAATTAACGGGCAGCGTGCAATTATCAGAAGCGTGGGAGGAGGAAGGGTTACACTCGATTTTAATCATCCATTAGCCGGTAAAACACTAGTCTATAATATAAAAATAGTAAAAATCTTAAAAGAACCCTCTGAAAAACTTCGAGAGCTCGTATATCGCTGGCTTAAGAGAGCGCTTTCTAGGAAGGATATTAAAGTCAGAGTTCGAGAGAAAGTTATAACGATAATCCTTCCAATTCGCATTCTTTCAGTAGAAAATCTGGGTATAGCAATAAGAGGAATCATAAGAGATATTCAAAGATACTTCCCAAACGTAGAGAAAATAATCTTTAGAGAAGAGTATGAATTTCCTAGGAAAGAGGTTGAACGAGAACGAAAGCAAGATCGTAGCCCAAAGGACACCTCAAAGATTGAGGAAGAATCTTCAAAATCTTAACTTTCTCTTCACTTTTGATTCCTTCTGGTAAACAAAAAATTTTGTTGCTACATTTTCTCTTGCATTGTAACTTAGGAAAATTTATTATAGCTCCTTCTACTGCATATTTCTTTAGAACAGCTATTTTTAGCGGTAATTCTTGCACTTCAGCTATAACCATGTAACTTTTAGCTGCTGGACAGAAATGCTTTACATCTCTTACCCGTTTAACTTCATAAGTAAAACCTGGTCTTAACTGTTGAGCACAAAAACTATAATTAGGGCAACTTCTGCATGTTAGAGAGATTCTAGCTATGAATTTCTCACCTTTTCTAGCTTGAACCAATGGAATAAGAGTGATTTTCTTCCCTGGTTTCATTAGATTCTCGGAGTCTCTATTCAGCGGATGCGTACTCTCGTAACTTTTTTGTTTTGCCATGAATACTTCCTAAGCTTCTTAGACCTTCCCCAACCACAAGCTGCACAATATTTTTTCCTTATGTTATAGCTATGACGTCCGCATCTGGGGCATCTTATGTGAGTTTTTTTCTTTCCTCTTTTACCGAATGAAGTTGTTCCCTTTACCATAAGATCTACCCTTGACTACTTAAGACTGGGCTTACTAAAACTACGTTGTCTCCTCTAACTATTATAAGACCGAGTTTTCTTGATTTATTTTCTCTCATTTCCTCAGCGTTATCAAGTACTAGGTTTAAATGTTGATCAAAACTTTTTAATATACCGCGTACTTCTCTTCCACCCTTAAGTCTAACTAGAACAGCGCTCCCAAGCGCTTCTTGTAATATTTCAGTTGCACTTGAAGGCGGCAATGTCTTCCCTCCTGAAAGTCTGTTCATAAGCCACTACATAAACTTACTAATAAAGCTTTAGGTTGTTGTATCAGATGTTGTCTCAAAATGTTTCCATAGAACTATACAACAATCTTAAACATTCCTTATCTTAAACATTAACTCATTTTAGAAATTCTATTTAAGAATGAGAAAGGATAATTATGGGCCCGGCGGGATTCGAACCCGCGACCTTCCGGTTTCTGCCAATGGTTATCAGCCGGACGCCCCACCGCTAGGCCACGTTGGGGGGGTTATCTGGCCCCGTGGCGTCGGACCCGTGATTCTATGTTATCATATAATTTTTAAATTTTATGGTAAGTCGAAAAAAGTTCGAACTTTATATTTTGTTTTTAATTGCATGAAACTATTCTTATATTTTATTAAGCGTAAATATATACAAGAAGGGGGATAGTTGTTGCCTTGGTTGGGCGTTAGAGATTCGGTCGAGGAAAGCGAGTTCAAAAAATTTGTCGAAGATAAACTTGGCTTAAAAATCTTGAAAGTACAAAAAGTAAAGATAAAGACTAGACAGGGATGGTTATCATTCATAGTCATAGACGTTTTAGGTTTTATCGAGGGATGTGCCTATTATATCGCTAAAAATTTTAAAACAGAAGCGTTGGAAGGCGGAGAACATTTGATTTTAGGAGAACCAAGCGCTAAACTCTGGGATGAAGCTGTGAAAGTAGTTTTCCCTGACGGTGGAGAAGAGATAATTCCTGTATACACTTTTGACGGTTTTTTAGATATTAAGCTTCCCACTGATAAAGTAGAAGGACTCAAGGGCTATATGACTATAAGAGGGGATCTTTATCCTCTGCCTTTATCTTTTGAAGATCTAGTTGAAATATACCAGCGAGGAGGAATAGAGAAGGTTGAGAAGGCAGTCTCCACCTATGGCTTAGAGAAAATTTTATCTCGAGATGCCGTTTTAAAACTTTCTCAATTAAAGAAGAAACAAGCAAAAGTTGAAATAGACTATAAAGAAGGCTTTGTTTTCATAGTGAAAGATAAGGAGATTATTACTAGGTCTATACCAGATTACGTTGTTCAACTTCTTCAAGATAGAGAGTATGACAAAATAACAGAAATATATAGTAAATGTACTGAAGAAGTTAAGAAAGAAATAGAGAAAAAAATAGTAGAGCTTTGTCGGATACTTGAGGAGATCGGTAAGAAGGATCAAGCCGAAGAACTTAAAGAATTCTTAAAAAATAAGATAAATCAATATAGAGAACTAGAAGAATAAAATATAGATTAACCAGTGGATAGTAAACTTTTCTTCAGCGATATAGCTAGCAAGCCGATGTTTTATTTAGTTCTAAGATATATAGACCTCAAGGCTTATTTATATACTGGTAGAATCATGCCGAGCCTGTCTTTTAGACTTGCATATATTCAGGCTTCACCCATAAGGCGAATAGCGGCTCTCTTAGATGAAGCCCGAAGAAAAAGGGATATCATATCCTTTGGCGGAGGTGCACCAAGCCTCCCTCCTCCCAAAGAGCTAGTAGACTATATAGTTTCTCTTCTCAAGGAAAAACCTCAGAGAACTGTCTCCTATTGCGGTACCAGAGGACTTCCAGAGCTGAGAGAGCTCATAGCTGAAGATTTGAAAAAACATTTTGGTGTAGATTATGACCCTAAAACGGAGATTATAATAACTGATGGAGGTACTGAGGGCATTTTTCTAGCACTATCAGCTGTAGTTGATAAAAATGAAGAAGTGATAATATTAGATCCCACATACCTGGGTTACAATGAGGCGATAAAGCTTATCGGTGGGCGTGTAAAGAAAATACCCGTAACCGTAGAAAACAAGTATCAACCAGACTTAGAACGTTTAAAACAGGTAATATCTCCTTTAACCAAAGCATTTATTTTGTTAAGCCCGGATAATCCAACAGGTAGAATAATCAATCCAGAATTTGTAAAAGGATTAGTAGACTTGGCAGAAAGCCACGATTTTTGGATTATTTATGATGCCGCCTATAAATACATTGTCTTTGAAGAGAAAGATACATGGCCCGATTCTATACCAGGCGCTAAAGAGCGTACGATAACGATAAATACCTTTTCGAAGGAGGCGTCTATACCCGGTTTTAGGCTTGGATACGCGACTGGACCGAAGGAGGCTATAGAAGCTATGGAAAGAATAAAGCAGTATGTATCTCTAGCTCCTAATACCGTTGGACAGTATGCTCTTTTAAAGTTTTATGAAGATGGAATAAAAGATAGATACCTAAAAGAGGTAGTTATACCGACTTATAAGAGACGCAGAGACCTCATGTATAAACTTATTAAGGAATATTTACCCGAGGCCAGAACGGTACTGCCTAAAGGAGCCTTCTATTTCTTCGTAGACATAAGGTATTACTTGGAGAAGATGAGGAGAGATGACGAAGAATTCGCTAACAGACTTCTTTATAGGAAGAACGTTGTTGTAATACCAGGTTCGCATTTTGGAGATATGGGTAAAGGGCACGTCAGAATGACATTCGTAAGCGAAACAGAAGATAGGATACGGGAAGGTATGAAGAGAATAGGAGCCTATGTCTTCAGCTACTTATAAATCGATAAAACACGTATTAGATTAAAAGAGGTCCAATACAGGAGTTTTTCCAAATATTCCCAAATCAACTTCTTCTCCTGCCTCAACGTTTACGGGAATCAATCTGACGCCTAAAACCTTTTTCTTAATAGCATATATAGTAAATAAATCTTTGAAAAGATGTATTAAGACCTTATCCTCCGTCCATTCAGGTATAGGAACCATGTCTAAACCAGCTACACAAGCCAAACAGTACATCATTAATTCTTTAAATCCTATATCTCCTTCCCTAACTCTTCTTTTTAATCCATTATCTTCAGCTAATGGCAACATGATCTCGTTAAAACCAATAACCTTTCCACTTCTGCTAACTTTTTCCAAGACGGAGTTTATTTTGTAGAGAGTATGCAAAGTTCCAGGAGTTCCGATACTTATATCTCCCTTAATCTTTTCAATTAAAGGAACTACGCTTTCTTCAAGCCATGGAGATATGGATAGGTCAACGCCTAGGAAAGCGAGACCAGTCCTTGAGGAAATTTCTAAGGCTTTATTTTTTATATTTTCACATATTTTTTTGATTTTATTTTCCAGCTTTATCAAACAATTTTCATTGCTTGAAGAAACTTCGGTTAGCAGGTCGTTCACATATAGCAAGCTTATAGTATAGCCAGTCAGTGGAGATGATGTTACAGGAAAATAGGGAGTTAGAGGTTGTGGACCTATGGAGAATGCAAAGCGAGTAGCAGATAACCATCCGGCGAGTCTAGAGATGTTTTTAAGAATGGTTATAGCTTTCTCTAATGTCTCCCTCTTTTCGCAATCTTTCTCTGCTAAGCATATAGAAGAATAAAAGTGATCGGTACTAGAGAATAGGTTAGGAAGATCTTGCTCTAGTGCCGGATGATTTAGACTAACAATAGGCATATTGTAGTAGTTTATTCGTCTTTTCAAATAGTCTTCGAAAAGACTTAGAGCATTCAACTCAAAATTTTTTATTTTTCTTTTCATTTCTTCTAAAGAAGGTAAAACAAGTCTCTTAGAGAGAATTTCGACATTCTTTCCTAACTCTCTAGAGATGTATTCTAACTTGTCCAATTGTGAATCGACATATTCGACGGCTTCCTTTAAATTTGGAAAACAATCGTAAAATTTCACGTGTAAAGTCACTGCCCTAATTTTGTACATAGCATCACCAATACCGCTTATTGCTCTTCTTAGGCAAAACGTTTATTTAACTTTATCTTACTAGTTAGAAGGGGCCGGTAGCTCAGGGGAAGAGCGCCCGCTAACAGGCAGGGCGCCTGTCGGGAATTGCAAGCGGGAGTCCCCGATAAAACCGGGGCCCAAAGTCGCGGGTTCAAATCCCGCCCGGTCCATACTTTAATTTATTCCTTTATTAATAACCGCAATGTTTCATACCAACATATTGCTACGGCAGTAAGAGCTATAATAAAGCCCACGATATAAGACTCTGTTAATATATAGGGATGATATATGATTACGTATACTAGGAGCATACCCGTAAAAAATACCGAGTAGAATAGGAAGCGAGGGAGGGCAATTCTCCCCATTTTAACGAAAAATGTAAGTGTATCAACGTGGACTAGCTTGGTTACGACATATTTATTATCGGAGCGCTTGCTAACTAACCCCATTTTTTCGAGTTTATTTAAGTGATACGATACAAGACTAGGGCTACTTAGCTTGAGTTTTCTCTGCAATTCTCTGACGCCTACAGGTTTACCGTAGAGAACCATATATTTGTAAATCTTTAAAGTGGTACTTTCCATTTCCAACGAGGTCACCGTGTTTTATCTACTTAATTGTTTTCTACTTATTATAAAAATGGCTAATGCAGCTAAAAGTACTATCGTTGTCCAGAAGATTATGCTCATGATATTCAATTTCTTTCTTTCCAGGTCATATAGTTGAGACGCGCTTCTTTCAGATTCAAGCACGGCGAAAGTTGGTTTATAAGCATCATTTTTCTCACCAGCTATTACAGTCTTCTCTTCAACTAAGCTTAAAAAATCTTTAAATCCGTATTCGGGATCATAGAAGAAATATTTAATACCAGTTTCGCTTGAAATTTCTATTAATAAGGGAATACGAGGAATTTGTACGATTTGAGGACTCGAAGCTTCGAAGAGTATATAACCTGAAAACGTAATTCCTCTTATTCTCTTTACTCCATTATAGAATTTTATTTCAGCTTTTTCATGCGGTAATGCGGTTAAAGGGCTTAAAACAAGGTCTATTTCCGTATTTTGAAATACTGTTATCTCGGTATACCCTACGTATAGAGTATTATCTTCGATTTTTTCAGCATAAATATAATATTTTCCGCTGGCAAGTTTAATAGGAAAAGTCTCACTAGGCGGCTTATACATTAGTACTATATCGCCTTGTTTATTGACGATAAGCAATTGAGAAGGACCATAAGGGGTCATGTGAATTTTCACATTGTAAGGTTCTGCATGACAAATTGAAATAGTGAAAATAAGCATAAAAGTTAGAATTAGTATCGAGGCTTTTTTCCTCATATCGTTTTATAACAGGTTATAAAGCTATTTAAGCAGTATTGTGTTCTATTTTTTGAGCAAAAGGTTATGGGAGGCTAATGGGAGTAAACATAGGCAATCTACTGAATAAACGGAAAATAAAATTTGAACATCTTGCCTCTAAAGTCATAGCGATAGATGCTAATAACATGCTCTACCAGTTTTTAGCTCTTATACGTAAACCTGATGGAAGCCTTTTGACAGATACCAAAGGGCATATAACATCCCATCTAGTAGGCTTAGTCTTTAGGATTACACACCTAATGGTTAAATACGATATAAGACCTATCTTCGTTTTCGATGGCAAGCCTCATATTCTTAAAAAGCGAGCTCTCGAAAAGCGGAGAGAGTATAGAGAGAAAGCTTTACATGAATGGCAAAAAGCGCTGAAGGAGGGTAAGTTCGATAAAGCTTTTTCTAAGGCCGTGGCAAGCGCGCTTTTAACGAGAGATATGATCGCCGATGCCAAGAAAGTAATAGAGTATATGGGACTGCCAATAGTGCAGGCTCCATCGGATGCTGAGGCTCAAGCAGCTTATATCGTAGCTAAAGGCGACGCTTGGTGCGTGTGTAGTCGAGATTATGATAGCATGCTATATGGAGCTCCTCGACTGGTGAGATATCTGACGATATCAGGAACTGAGTTCTTGCCAAGTTTAGGACTAGTAAAACCGTTAATTCCAGAGATTATAATCTTAAAAGAAGTCTTAAAACAGTTAAAGATCACAAGAGAACAGTTAATAGACATAGCCATACTAGTAGGAACAGATTTTAATGAAGGAGTAAAAGGTATAGGTCCTAAAACCGCGTTAAAATTGATAAAGAAATATGGATCTATAGAAAAGCTCCCATACAGAATATTAGACAGAATAAATTTCGATTATGAGATGGTTAGAAAAATATTTCTGTATCCCGAAGTCAATGATGAATATTCTATAATCTTCAAAAAACCAGAGATTGAAAAACTAGAATATTTTTTAATAAATGAGAAAAATTTTTCTCCGAAAAGGGTTAAAACGGTTATAGATCGGCTAATGAGACTTTCTTTCCTGCGTCAAAAGAGCATAGAAGAATGGGTGGGCAGAGATGGTTGAAGTTCTATTTAAAGAATTTGTTTCGCTCTGTAAAAAACTTGAAAAAACCCAGAGTAGAAAAGAGAAAGTGAGAATTCTTACTGAATTTATGTCTAAGATAGGTCCGGATAACGCAAGAATAGTTGCGCTTTTAATTTCAGGTAAGATATTTCCTGAGTACGAGGATTTAAAGCTTGATGTGGGTCTATCTACAGTATACAAAGTCTTAAAAAGCTTAAAATCCGGTCAAACACTTTTGCTCGAAAAGCCTAGCACGCTTAAAGAGATATACAACTCTTTGAGAAGAATAGCTTTAATAAGAGGAGAGGGTTCCAGAAGAAAAAAAGAGGAGAGTTTGAGGAGCTTGTTGCTTTCTCTTTCAGAAGATGAAAGAGAATGCCTCCTCCGTGCAATTTTCGGCGAAATGAGGGTAGGTGTCAATGAAGGGATGATTTTAGAGGCTTTGTCCTATGCTTTAAGATGTAATTTAGAAGTTGTTAGACGGGCATACATGTTCATCGGCGATATAGGAGAGTTGACATCTAAGGCTTTCACTAATGGTTGTGAAGGCTTGAAAAATGTTACACTTGAACTTTTCAGGCCAGTAAAACCTATGCTGGCTTCAATGGTCTATAGCGTCGTTGAAGCCTTGAAAGAACATGGTGGTATTTGCGCGTTCGAGTTTAAATACGATGGAGTCCGTATACAGGTTCATAAGAAAAATGATAAAGTTAGAATTTTTACGCGTAGACTTACTGATGTTACTGTTAATTTACCAGATATTGTAGACTTGGTTAAGAACAATATTAAGGCATCTACGGTTGTCCTAGATGGAGAAGTTATAAGTTTAAGAAATGGTAAACCTCTTCCCTTTCAAGAGTTAGTTAAGAGAATTAGGAGGCAGAAGGAGTTGCCACGCTTGTTAAGAGAGATACCGCTTATTCCCAAGTTTTTTGATATTCTATTTTTAGATGGGCAAGTTCTGGTAGATCTGCCTTATAAAGAACGATGGAGTTTTCTTGAAGAAAATGTCGATGCTGAATTTCTGTCAGAGAGAATCATAACAGAAGACTTAAAGGAGGCAGAGAACTTTTTTAAAAAATCAATTGAATCCGGGCATGAGGGTTTAATGGCTAAAGATCTTTCTAGTGTATACACGCCCGGTATAAGAGGCAAGAAATGGTTAAAGATAAAAACGGCAGATACTATAGACGCTGTGATTGTTGCCGCTGAATGGGGACATGGAAGGAGGCGGGGATGGTTAAGCGACTATTATTTAGCTGTGCTAGATGACTTTTCTGGCGGGTTTACTATAGTAGGGAAAACTTTTAAGGGGTTAACAGACGAAGAATTTAAAGAAATGACAAAACGTCTTCTACAGCTAAAAGTTAGGGAAGAGGGCTATAGGATTTTCGTGAAACCTTCGATAGTCGTGGAGGTTGCTTATAGCGAAATACAGAAAAGCCCCAAGTATCGATCGGGATTAGCTCTCCGTTTTGCCAGAATAACTAGGATAAGATATGATAAAAGTCCATATGATGTAACTACTTTATCGGAGCTAAAGCGGCGGTATGAAGAACAGTTCCTGCGTAAACAAAGGAGATCAAAATGAGAATAGGTAAGATAAAGATAATTCCAATTGCAGATGAAAGTCTTGGAGTACGTAGTATGTGTCTTTTTCTGGAAACTCCAGATATTAAAATATTATTTGATCCTGGAGTATCGCTAGCTCCGCGACGCTACGGCTTACCGCCGCATCCCTTCGAGTTTAAGGCCGTTAAAGAAGCGCGTCGAAGAATTCTGAGTTACGCTAAGAAAGCAGATGTGGTCACTGTAAGTCATTACCACCTAGACCATTATACGCCAGCTTTTAAAAGCTGGTATGAGTGGACTGACGAGGAGACGTATGGAGAGATATATTCGGAGAAGATAATATTGGCCAAAAACGTCGAAGAACATATAAATTTTAATCAGCGTAAAAGAGGACTTGTATTTAAAAACAAAGTCGAAGACTTAGGCTCGGCAAGGCTCTTATACTTTGACTCGAACAGGATGTTATTTGGCTCGACCGTGGTAGAGGCGTCACCTCCATTACCGCATGGCTCCGAAGGCTCTAAACTTGGATGGGTTCTAATTTTTACAGTAATTTGTGGAGAATATAAAGTAATGTATGCGCCTGACGTGCAGGGACCTATATCCGACAAAACTCTCTCCTATATCCTGTCTATTATGCCAGATGTATTGATAGTAGGAGGGCCTCCACTTTATTTATCAGGGAGAAAAGTTAAAAGAGAAGAAGTTGAAAAAGGATTAGAAAACTTGAAAAAACTTTCCAATGATCTTAAATATGTAATTTTATCTCATCACTTGCTGAGAGATAAGAAATGGAAAGAAGTATTCAGTACTAATGTTTTCTTATTCTCCTCGATTCTTGGCAGCAGTGAGGAATTATTAGAGGCCAATAGAGACATTTTATATAAGGAACATCCTCCATCTGAAGACTTTCTAAAATGGATAAACGAGTATAGAAAAACTAAAGGTTTTAATAATCCACCACCATTAGATTAAAGCCGGGGACTGTAGTGCCAGCTATATGGAGTATTCTTTACTGCCTGCGCAACAATCCAGAAAAGTTGAAATGGTCTCAAAGACGGAGAGGTCTTGATGATAAGATAGTCGATGAAGCCTTAAAACTGGATAAAGAATGGCGTAAAATGAAAACAGTGCTGGATAAAAAACGCTATGAGTTAAATGTGGTCTCTAGAAAAATTGCTGGCTTAAGCGGTGAGGAACGTAAAAGAGCCATAGAGAAAGCTAGCATGTTAAGAAAGGAAGTTCAAGCATTGACAGAGCATATGAGAAGACTTGAAGAGAAGAGAAACAAAGTATTGCTAAGCATACCAAATATAATACATGAGACTGTTCCTATGGGGAGAGATGAATCAGATAATGTCCCAATACGTTTCTGGGGGAGGCCCAGAGTATACCATGGAGATTTAGAAAAGTTTCTAGATCAAACAAGAGGCTTTAACGTAGAGTATGAGATCATAGACTATAAACCTCTAGGGCATGCTGATTATGTTGAGAATGCGGGATTAGCGGATATTATGAGGGCGGCTAAAGTAGCGGGGGCTAGATTTTACTACTTATATGATGACTTAGTATGGTTAGATTTGGCGCTTATAATGTATGCTTTAGATTTCTTAGCCAAACAAGGTTTCAAAATAGTCGAACCACCATTCATGTTAAAGCGAAAAGCGTATGAAGGAGTTATAAGCTTTGAAGATTTCGAAGACATGATATACAAGATAGAGGATGAGGATCTTTATTTGATAGCCACATCCGAACATCCTCTCGCCGCGCTACATATGAATGAAACATTGCCAGAAGATGAGTTGCCTATTCTTTACGCTGGAGTAAGTCCTTGCTTTAGAAAGGAAGCAGGGGCTCACGGTAGAGATACCAAAGGAATATTCAGGGTACATCAGTTTAACAAAGTTGAACAATTCGTTTTTGCGCATCCGGAAGAATCTTGGGAATGGCATGAACGATTAATAGAAAATGCGGAGAAGATATGGCAGGGACTTGGTATTCCATACCGGATTGTAAACGTGTGTTCTGGGGATTTGGGAGCCGTAGCGGCTAAGAAATATGATTTAGAAGCATGGATGCCGGCTCAGGCTAGATATAGAGAGATGGTATCCTGCAGTAATGTTACAGATTATCAGAGCTATAGACTTGGGATAAAATACGCGAAAGTACGCGGAGCTCCAGCTAAAGGTTATGTTCATACTTTAAATTCTACAGCTATAGCTACTTCCAGAGCCATAACTGCTATTGTTGAGAATTTCCAAGAACCTGATGGCACAGTAGTAATACCTAAAGTTTTAAGGTCTTATTTAGAAATCTTCAAAGCAGCTCCTAAAGAAGTAATAGAGCCTAAACAAAAATTACATAACTCTAGGCACTGAGCTTTTATCTTCACTGCTTGTCGAATGTTTTCTAGCCGTAGCTTCTAAATCAGCTAATATCATTAAGGCTCCTAATACAAAACTGAAAAACTCTGAAATACTGGAGGATAAAAGCTCTACTGCCCGCTCCTTCGTATCGAATGTAAATAGAACTGGCATATCTTTAATTGCTTCACAAGTGCCTTCTATAAACGCGAGGTTCTTTTCATGAAAAGTTATTATATCCTCTACCAAGTCCTTGATAGTGTCGTTTCGTAAAATACCTAATATATGCTCTCTAGAAATCTTAATTAAGCCCTCTAAGATTTTCTCCCCTATTTCGATCGCCTTATCAAAATCGTTTTCAGATACGGCCTTGTTGTAGTCGAGGTATAGCTTTTTAAATTCCTTATTAAATTCACCAATGAAACTATTCTCCATACGCGACCCCACGTGATCAGCAATGAATATGTTTCAAAACATATAAATTCGTATTCAATAAAATGTGCTCTTTTGATTATTGAATTCTTCTATAGCCTTTACATGTCAATATCTTTAATGCGTCTATAACGTTTTTATCTCTCACGTTCTTTATCGACAAAATATTGCTCTTGGCTTGAGCTTCGTCTACGATTTCTATATCGAATCTGCCTAACTTTGTTTTCTCAATTTGTAGAATTTCTTCTAGAAATGCTTTATAATTCTCTCCATTTCCAATTTTTATCTTTATCCTATTTATAGGAGGTTCATAGACAGTTATTTTGTTTAAAATGCGTATTACAGCATGTATTGTAGACAGTGTTTCTCCCATTACTAATATTCCGTCGGCTATCACAGCTATTCCTATGTTACTTAAACCGGGATCTACTCCTATATCGACCTTTTTTACAAATTCTCCTTTCATCGCTGCAACTAAATCAAGTAAGAAGCAGATGTCTGCGGATAAATAGGTATAAAAAACCGTTGTATAGTTTTTTATAAGCTTCTTACAATCGCGGGGCTTCACTATTATTATAACATCATGATAGACGAGTTCCTCCTTCAATGGCATGTAGGGATATATTTCAATTTTTAAATTATTTCTCTTTAAAATATTGGAAACTGCGGTATATACATCTAGTCCATCACAGATAATCAGAATTTTTCTGCTATTCGCAATATCGCTCAATTTAACTATCATTTTTCACTCCTCTATTGTGGCGACAATTTCGCCTTCACGATGTTCTACTCTAACTACGACATCGACAGCATCTTTTACTCTGTCGATAGGTACAATACTCTTAATTTCCTCTACGGCAGTTATTATTATCGATATGCTGTGTTTTCTAGAGATTTCCTTCAACTTTGAGATTTGTTCAAACATAATACTTATAGTTCTGAGATTTTTAGCCAGTCCTCTAATGATGAGAAAATTTGCAAAGAAATCGTCGAAAATCGTCCAGTCATAGTTATCTACGAAGGTATCCAATGTATTTACGACTATAAATTGATAGAGTGGGTCTAGCAGAGGAACTATTGTAAGCCTCTGAATAAATTTTCTATCCAATTCGCCAAGAACTTTTGATAGATAAGCTGGCGTAGCAGTTCTGCCTTGAAGGAAGTATAGCCCTTTACTATTTAACTGCGCATTTTGAAGGTATTTTAAGCAAACAAGAGATAATGGAATAAAACAATTCCCATAAAAGAGGACAAATAAGTGCTTTTTCCTCAAAATCTCTTCAATACTATCCACATATAACGCCCGTTACATTCCAACTTTCATAGCGTAAATTGATTGCAGAAGAAGAAGTGAGAGGAGTAGCAGTAAAGTTCCTGAGACGAGATTTATTGAAAGGAACCTTAAATCGTAATAGTAGCGTCTAGTGGTATAAAGCAGGTAAAGCCCGCCTATGCCAACCGCGTAGGCAAATGCTACTACCAGGGCTTCGACGCTAGATTGCCTGTTCAAGCCATATGCAAAAGGCCCCTCACTGTATAAAGGTGGCGGATTGTTGACAATAACATAGAGTAAACCCCCCATCACTAATAGAGAACCCATTATCAATATTATCAAGAATATCCTGCCAATGTTTGATCGATCAAACTTTTTTGCTATTCTATAGGCAAAGGACATCGTTTACACCAAGCTATCTTTCACAAGTTTCAATATAAGCTTTTTGAAAGCATTAGCCGAAAGATTAAAAGAAGAGTGTTATAAATTTCATGCGGAGGGTGAATCCTTTGATTGAAGTCCGATGGCATGGCAGAGGTGGACAAGGAGTCGTAACTTCAAGCGAACTTCTAGCCCGAGCAGTGCTCAGAGAGGGTAAACACGTACAACACTTCCCAGAATTCGGCCCAGAACGTAGAGGAGCTCCCGTGAGAGCTTTTACGAGAATAGACGACAAACCAATCGATATTCATTATGGTATTTACGAGCCCGATATAGTCGTAGTAATCGACCCGGTACTGCTATCAACCAACGTTGAGGGTATATTGTCCGGGCTTAAAAACGGCGGCTATCTAGTTCTAAACACTACAAAAGTTCCAGAGGATATAGCAAAAGTGGTCAGAGAGAAGAACTTAAAAGTTTACATTGTCGGTGCTCATAAAATAGCCTTAGAGGTCTTCAATAGGCCTCTCTATAATACTCCCATGCTAGGAGCGTTGGTTAAAGTCACGGGACTAGCTTCTCTAACTTCGGTCTTAGAGGCTCTAGGAGAGCGATTTAAAGGAGAAATCCTCGAGAAAAATAAAATAGCCGTTAAAAGAGCATATGAGGAGGTGGTAAAATATGAAATATAAAACCTGGAAAGATCTCCCGATAGGAGCAGTTATACCTGAGCCAGGGTCTAGTATAGAATATAAAACCGGTACTTGGCGTACATTTAAGCCAGTTATAAACCAGGATAAATGTATCAAATGTCTACTATGCTGGGTTTCATGTCCAGAGCCCGCTATTAAAAGGCATGAAGATAACAAAGTCTCGGTAGACTATGACTTCTGTAAAGGATGTGGAATATGCGCGAATATATGCCCCGTTAAAGCTATAGAAATGGTATCTGAGCTATAGGAGGTGTATGGGTATGGCTAAAATTATTGGAATGAATGGGGATACGGCGGTAGCGTATGCCGTAAAACAAGCAGACGTAGACGTTATAGCCGCCTATCCAATCACACCACAGACAATAATAGTTGAAAAACTGAGTGAATTCGTCAATAACGGAGAATTAAACGCCGCCTACGTCCCAGTAGAGTCAGAGCATTCCGCTCTATCAGCTTGTGTTGGAGCTTCTCTAGCTGGAGCTCGAGTCTTTACTGCTACGGCTAGTCAAGGACTCGCGCTGATGTATGAAATATTATACATAGCATCTTCTCTCCGCACAACTATAGTAATGGCTCTTGGCAATAGAGCTCTTTCGGCACCAATTAACATACACTGTAGCCATGATGACGCCTATGCCGCAAGAGATGCTGGGTGGATAGAGCTTTTCGCCGAAAATGTGCAAGAAGCATATGATTTAACTTTTCAAGCCTTTAGGATAGCCGAGGATAAAAACGTGCTTTTTCCGGCAATAGTAAACCTGGACGGTTTCATACTCACTCATTCACTAGAAGGAGTACAAGTATTCGAAGATGAGGATATACCTAAATTCTTGCCTCCAAAAGAACCTGTAAATCCAATAGACCCTGAAAGACCGATTTCTTATGGGCCACTCGACCTCTTCGACTACTATATCGAGCACAAAAAACAACAAGCAGAAGCTTTTAAAGCATCATATCCGCACATTCTCAAGGTTTTTGAAGAATTCGAAGAATTTAGCGGAAGAACCTATAGACCTTTGAAAACTCTAGGTATGGAAGATGCCGAAGTAGCCGTTATAATACTCGGTTCGGCAGCAGGCACGGTAAGAGATGTAGTGAGAAAGTTAAGAAAGAAAGGAGAAAAAGTGGGAGTGGTAAGCCTAACGCTTTACAGGCCGTTTCCTCAGAAAGAACTTGCTGAAGTCTTGAGCGGAGTAAAAGCCGTGGCAGTTATGGATAGGTCATATAGCTATGGTAGTCCAGGAGCGCAACTCTTTATGGATATAGCTGCTACTCTAATCAATGTAAGAGATAAACCGCTATTATTCAATGTAATATACGGACTAGGCGGCAGAGATTTAAAACCGGAACACGTAGTACAAGTCTTCGAGCGAGCTAAAAAAGCTGCAAGAGAAGGAGAAGTCCCTGAAAAAGAAGTATGGGTAGGTGTTAGAGAGTAGGAGGTGGAAATCATGTCTGAAAGTTTAAATTTGATTAAAACTGTTAAAGATATTCCCACGGAGGAATACCTAGCTCCAGGACATAGACTTTGTGCGGGATGTGGAGCTCCAATAGTAGTTCGAATGGCTTTAAAAGCCGTACCAGGTCCCAAAGTAGTAGTTTCAGCTACGGGATGTCTAGAAGTAGCCACTACGATATTCCCCTATACCAGCTGGAAAGTTCCTTGGATACACTCTGCCTTTGAAAACGCAGCTGCAACTGCCAGCGGGATTGAGGCGGCGTTCAGGGCTCTAGAAAAGAAGAAGGGAGTTAAAAAACCAAAAATAATAGTCTTTGGTGGCGATGGAGGAACGTTCGACATAGGTCTACAAGCCTTAAGTGGAGCGCTAGAGCGAGGACACGACCTGTTGTACATATGCTACGATAACGAAGCCTATATGAACACAGGTATCCAGAGAAGTAGTGCAACTCCCAAAGGAGCTGCCACTACCACCAGTCCAGCTGGTAGAGTTATCCCAGGAAAGCTTGAAAGGAAAAAAGATCTTATAGGAATAGCAGTAGCCCATGGCGTCGAATATGCGGCGACGGCAAATCCAGCATATCCAGTAGACCTCTATAATAAGTTGTTAAAGGCAGCATCTGTTAAAGGACCTACAGTTATACACTACTATACTCCATGCCCCACGGGTTGGAGGGCAGATCCAAGCCGGAGTATTGAAATAGCTAGACTAGCCGTACAGACTCGCATATGGCCTATCTACGAATACGATCATGGAACGTGGAAGATAAATGTCATGGTTAAGAAGCCGAAGCCTGTTGAAGAGTACTTCAAGCTCCAGGGCAGATTTAGACATCTCTTACAACCGGAGAATAAATGGCTTATAGAGGAGATAAAGAAAGATATCGAGGAAAACTGGAACAGACTTCTTAGACTAGCTGGCTTAAAAACTTAAATTCTTTCTTTCTCTCTTTATTAAAGTTTAA
>Ga0190363_1000608_pt1 | contig 21384 bp, 20 predicted proteins | sample 48721867_MG_FD_161272 | JGI IMG/M metagenome (GOLD analysis project Ga0190363, IMG submission 161272) | Hydrothermal vent microbial mat bacterial communities from Southern Trench, Guaymas Basin, Mexico - 4872-18-6-7_MG | ecosystem: Environmental > Aquatic > Marine > Hydrothermal vents >... | reverse complement strand
CCTGACGTTCTCCAGAGCCTTCGAGTACGCCTCCAACACGGCCTCCCACGCCTCCACCTGCCTGTCGGAAGCCTCCCCAGCCACGAACGTCCTGGTCATGTCAGACCTGTATCCCATGTAGGTGGCACCCAGATCGACGATGACGAGCTCACCCCTCTCGATACGCCTCCTCGTACACCCACCGTGGGGGTAGGCTGATCTCACCCCAGACGCGACGATCATCGGGAAGGCGTCTTCCTCAGATCCTTCCATGCGCATCGCCCTACACGCCGCAGCAGCCACCTCGCATTCCCTCACCCCGGGTTTGAGGGCCTCGTAGGCGGCTTCCATCCCTTTCGACGCTATGCGGCACGCCTCCCTTATGTACGAGACCTCCTCCTCGTCCTTCACGGCCCTGAGGCCGTGTATCTTCCTGTCGTAGTCCACGACTTTCACATGCTTAAGAGTCCTGTTCAGGACGTTGTACGCTGGTAGCGTAAGCTGGTCGAACCCGACCTTCCTGAGCTTCATCCCGGCCATGTCCCTCAGCATCTTCTTCAGCGGGTTCCTCCCGTGCTTGACCCTGAAGCCAACCGCCTCGTCCAGGGCCATCTGGTAGTCCAGCCTGTACACGTAGAGTATGGGGTTCGCCTCGACAGGTATTAGGGCCAGCCCGCCTCTGGAGGAGCCCGAGAAGTACCTGATGTTCTCCGGCTGGGTTAGGATAAGCCCGTCGAGGCCGTCCTCCTCCATCGTCTTCCTTATCTTCTCGACCCTGGCTGTAGGGTTCATACGCCATAACTTGTCCGACCATGTACATTACGGTTACCCTGTTCGAACAGGTTCGAACCGTTCGTACTAATATACATTAATACGGATTGTATAACCCGTCCTCTGATACGCCACGTTTAGAACGTTGAAGGGTTGATTAAAATTCGAGGCGCAACCAACGTCTCAGACAACACGCCCCATAAACCTGGGGAGCTCCTCAGGTGGTCGAGTTGGTGTACGTTAAGCAAGTCACCATGAGGAACTTCAAGTCTTTCGGAGGCACGGTCAGGGTATCCTTCGAAAGAGGCCTCAACGTCCTGACAGGCCCCAACGGCTCTGGGAAGAGCAACGTCATAGACGCCATACTGTTCTGCCTTGGAGAGCTCAGCACCGCCAGGCTCAGGGTCCACAAGCTTTCCGACGTCGTGTTCGACGGCGGGGCCCGTGTGGCCAGGGTTTCGATAAGGTTCGACAACACGGACAGGTCGCTCCCGGTAGACAAGGACTACGTCACGATATCCAGGAGCATAGACAAGAACGGCGTCAGCGAGTACAGGATAGACGGCCGCAGAGTCTCCAGGACATCCCTCCTAAGGTTCCTCGAAGTGGCTGGCATAAGCCCGAAGATGCTCAACATCGTGACTCAGGGAACCGTGACCAGGTTCGGTGAGATGAACCCCGTCGAGAGGATAAAGCTGCTCGAATCTCTCCTCGGCATATCCGAGTACGACGCCAGGAAGGCCGAGGCGGAGCGCAGGCTCAGGGAGGCCGACTCCAAGGTGGAGGCCGCCAAGGCGAGGATGGAGGAGGTCAGACGTAGGCTCCTCCAACTCGAGAGGGAGCGAAACGACGCCATCAGGTACAACCTCCTAAAGTCCGAGGAGAGGGCTCTCGAAGCCGTCTTGAAGTCGGCCATGCTCAGGAAACTCGAGGCCAAGTTGGGAGAGCTGAGGAGGGGGCTAGAGTCCATACAGGCGGAGCTCGAGAGGGTCAAGGCCGAGAGGAGTCGGTTGGAGTCGAGGAGGGCGGAGCTGAAGGCCGAGCTTGTGAAGATGGGTGGGGAGAGGTTCGAGGAGGCCAGGTCCCAGCTGGGGCTCGTGGAGGCTGAGATGGGCCGGAGGGGCGTCATGGTTGAGGACCTGAGTAGGATCATCTCAACCCTCAGGCAGGAGGCCTCGTTCACGGAGTCCGAGTTGGGGGAGAGGCTCAAACGTCTGTCCGGCATGGAGGGGGAAATAGAATCGCTTAAGGCGGAGCTAGAGGAGGTTAGGTCCAAGGCGTCCAGCCTGAGCGGGGAGCTTTCCAGCCGGATGGAGCGGATAAGGCGGATATCCTCGGAGGTATCCCGCCTCAAGAGGCTTCTCAGAAGGTCTCGGGAACGGGTGTTCGGATACAAGGAGTCGGCCGTCAAGCTGAGGGAGGAGGCGTGGAGGCTTAGGGTTAAGGCCCACATCAGCCTCCTAACGGCCTCGGCCATGAAGAGACAGGCCGAGAAGGCTGAAAGGAAGAGAAGGCTCCTCAGGAAGACGGTTAAACGCCTCGAGGAGTACCTCTTAAGGCTCGAGAAGCTGAAGGAGGAGCGTGAAAAGGCTCTCGATACCATAGTCGGCCAAGCTAAGTCCAGCCTGGAGGCGGAGAAGAGGGTCAAGGAGGCCATCAGAAGGGTCAGGGAGATGGAGGGCAAGGTCAGGGAGTCCCTGATAAAGCTCTCGGCGAAGAGAAGCGTCGTCGAGGACCTGAAGACCACGGAGGCGGCGGTGTCGAGAATACTCGAGATGGGTGAGGCAGGCCTCATCGAGGGTGTCTACGGGAAGCTGAGGGACCTGATATCGTTCGACCAGAGCCTCCAGAAGGCCTTGGAGGTCTCGTCTGGGGGCTGGATGGACGCCGTGGTCGTCAGGGACCTCGAGACGGTTGAGAAGTGCCTCGATGTGGCCCTGAAGGTCGGCGGATACGTCAGGATAGTCCCGCTGGCGGACCTCGAACCGGAGAAGGCCACACCGCCCAAGGTTAGCGGGGTCGTCGGAGCCCTGTCGGAGTTCGTGGAGTGCGGCGAAGAGGTAAGGCCGGCCGTGGACTTCATATGGGGTGGAACCCTCCTCGTGGACAACGTCCAGACCGGGCTGACCCTGTCCTCCAGGGGGTTCAGGGCGGTCACCGAGGACGGAGTCCTGTTCGAGCCGAACTGCCGCATAGAGGTTCCACCACCTAAGCCCGGCAGGAGGGTCAAGACTCCGAGCAGCTCGGCCATAAAGTCGCTGAGGGAGTTGGAGAAGCTCCTCAGGAGCAAGAGGTCCGCTCTGAACTCTAAGCTGAGGAACGTCAGCAGGGACGTGAAGAGGCTGTCTAAGCTCCTCAACTCCTCCCTCAACTCGATAAAGGAGGTTGAGGAGGTCTCCAAGAGGGTTAGGTCCGAGATATCCCGTATGAAGAAGCTTGAGGCCTGGCTTGAGAAGAGGCTTAAGACACTCAGGCGTGAAGTGGAGAGAAACTTGAAGAAGGCTGGAAGACTTAGGTCCAGGGCCAGGAAGCTCGTCAAGAAGGCGTCTAAGCTGGAGAGGAAGGCCCTGGAAACCTCGACGGAGTTCTTGGAGGCAAGGATATCGAAGCTCGAGGAGGACAGGGAGCGGCTGGAGTCCGAGGCCAAGCGTATCAGACGCACCCTCGAGGACCTGAAGTCCCGTGAGTCGAGGCTCGTGGACAGGCTGGAGCATACGCTCATCCCGGAGGTCGAGAAGGTTAGGAGGGAGGCTTCGGCCCTAAGGGAGAAGCTCGAGAAGGTTAGGGCGGAAATATCCGGCAAGGAGGAGAAGCTGCGGAAGGCAGGCGAGGAGGTGGAGAGGCTCAGGTCTAAGGCAAGCGAACTGAGGGAGTTCCTGAAGAACATAGGTCCATCCGTCAGGGAGCTGAGGAACGAGCTCGACTCCATAGAGACGCGGATATCCTCGCTAAACCAGGCCTTCGAGAAGCTGAGCGAACACCACTCGAAGCTGATGGGCGAGGTAACCGTGACCGAGTACGAGGTGAACAAGATAAGGGAGGAGCTTGAGTCGATAGGGTGGTCCGGCGATTTCGAGACATCCGTGTCTGCGGAGGAGGCTGAAGCCCGTCTGAGGGAGGTTCGGGAGGAGCTTGGGTCTATAGGGGCCATAAACCAGCTTGCAGTCAGGCAGTACGCTGAGACCGTCAGCTCCTACAAGAGGCTTTCCATGAGGTTGAGCGAGCTGGAGAGGGAGAGACAGTCCATACTGGACTTCATAGAGTCCATCGAAAGGGAGAAGAAGGAGGTTTTCATGAAGGCCTTCAAGGAGATAAACGACAGGTTCTCCAAGATATTCTCGAACCTGACCGGAGGGGGGGCAGGGACGCTCAAGCTCCAGGACGAGGAGAACCCGTTCTCAGCGGGATTGGAGGTGCTCGCCCAGCTCCCTGGAAAGCCTATGAGGGAGGTGAGCGGCATGAGCGGCGGTGAGAAGTCCATAGTGGCCATAGCCTACCTGCTGGCACTCCAGACCTACCTGAAGGCCCCGTTCTACCTGTTCGACGAGGTGGACGCCCACCTGGACGACCTGAACGTGAGGAGGCTCGCCAACGTTCTTAGGGACGAATCCGCCAACGCCCAGTTCATAGTCATAAGCCTCAAGGCGGCGATGGTGGAGGCCGCCGACAGGGTGTACGGCTTCTACGCTAGGAAGGGTGTCTCCAAGGCCGTGTGCATGCCGAGACTGGTCGAGGTGGTCGCTTGAGGGTCGAGGAGAAGCCTTTCTACCTGAAGCCTCCTCTGGACGTACTGTTCAAGCCCACCAAGGTCGAGAAGGTTAAGCCCTGGGACGTGGACATAGTTTTCCTTCTCCAGCTCCTGATGGCGGAGATGGAGAAGGCTGGGATAGACTTCAGGGCGGCGGGTGTGGCCGTACACTCGTCTTCGATAATATACCTGAGGAAGGCCCAGACGCTGATGAAGTTCGACTGGAAGGAGGAGAAGGCCGAAGAGGAGGGCCCGAAGTTCATCCCACCCGTCATAAGGCTACCGTACCGAGGCGGGGTTGTGGACACATCCATAAAGGACTTGATAGCCGCCCTCGAGAGGGCGTTGATGGAGCTCGACTCCGCCAAGCCCACGTCCACGGTGGTCCATGAAGCCCTCCCGGAGGTGTCCTTCGAGGCAATCCTGGAGGAGTTCATCCACAGGATAGAGGAGGACGCCGAGAGCCTCTACGAGAAGCTCCTCCTCATGCCTTCTCCCGTGAGGTTTTCAGCGCTCGTCCAAGGTCTCTCCAAGATAGAGGCCGTGAGAACGTTCATAGCAATCCTGTTCTTAGCTCAGAGGGGGGTTGTGGAGGTTGAGCAGGGGGATGAAGGTGGAGACTTCCTCGTGTACGTCGTCGAAGACCACGGCCAAGACGGTGGATGAAGAAGCCGAGAGAATGGCTCTGATAGAGGCCGCCCTCTACGCCGCTGGCAGACCTCTAACCTTGAAGGACCTCTGCTCGGCGGCCGGGCTGAGGTCTCGGAGGAAGGTTAGGCAGCTCATCGCCAAGCTGATAAAGTTCTACGAGGAGAAGGGAGGAGCCGTGGAGGTAAGGGAGCTCCCAGACGGAAGGTACGTCATGCAGGTTAAACCCACGTACTTCCAAGTCGTCAGAAGGTTCGCCAGCAAGCCCCTGCTGAGCGATGGAGCTCTCAAGACCCTGGCCTACGTGGCCTACTGCCAGCCGGTTGAACAGAAGGAGGTTGCCAAGGCTAGGGGGACTCAGGCATACAGGCATCTGAAGTTGCTGGAGAACATGGGCCTCATCTCCAGGGAGCGTAAAGGCAAGACCGCCATAATCACGACGACACCCTACTTCTCGGACCTCTTCGGCCTCAGCCACAACCCCGACAAGGTCAGGTCCCAGCTGAGGAAGGTTTTCAACGAGATGAAGATCAGGGAGATAGGCGAGTGATTTATAACGACGAAACGAGACACCAGAGTGAAAGGAGTTGGTCTGGCACTGGGACCTTCATAAGCGGAAACGGACTGGCGGTAAGAAGAGGCCGTGGAGGAAGAAGAGGAAGTACGAGGCTGGAAGCTACCCGACCGAGACGAGGCTCGGGGAGGAGGAAGAGATCGTACCTGAGAGGCGTAGGGGCGGGAACATAAAGGTCAGGGTGAAGGTGGCCAAGTACGCCAACGTGTCCGACCCGAAGACCGGCGTGACGAAGAAGGTCAAGATACTGAAGGTCGAGAGGAATCCGTCCAACGTGGACTACAACAGGAGGGGCGTCATAACCAAGGGTGCCGTCATAAGGACCGAACTCGGACTCGCAGTCGTGACTTCGAGGCCCGGCCAGAACGGGGTGGTGAACGCCACGCTCCTGGAGGAGCGTAGATGAGGCGCAGAGGCCAGACGGCCCTTTGGCCCATATACTTCGACGCCGAGAAGTCCAGGGGTGGGGGGAGGAGGGTTCCGCGGAGGCTTGCCGTGAAGAGGCCGACGCTCCAGGACATAGTCAAGGCCGTCTCCGAGATGGGGCTGGACATGGAGGTGGTTGAGGGAGCCGCACACCCGAGGGAACACTGGAGGAAGACGGGCGTCGTCTACGTCAGGTGGGAGGGTAGTAAGGAGGAGCTCCTGAAGGAAGTTGCGAAGCGCATCAGGGCGCTGAGGCAACTTAAATAAAAATTATGCCATCGAGATGACAATAAAATATTTATATCCGAAGCGGGATATGTCTATTACGGGGTAACGAGGTGAGTGAAACAGGTCTAAAAACTGAGGTTGAGAGGTTCGTTAAGTGGCTCGAGACGACGCCTGGCAGGGGAGGCAGGATACGCAGCCAGACCACCAGGAACGTGTATGAGTATATGGCCCGCGTCTACGCCAAGTGGTGTGAGGACAAGGGGTACAACAGCTTTCTCGACGTCCCTCCCGAGGTTACTGCAGAGTTCGTGATCACCTACAGGGGTAGCAAGTACGTATGGAAGGAGCGTAGAGGCCATGGCTACGTGTTCACACGTAAGAAGACGAATGTCACGTGCAGGACGAGGAACATGTTAGCCACAGTTCTCAGCCAACTCTATACCTGTCTAACGGGCGACGATGGGAATGAATGGAGCAAGAGGCTGAGGAAACTTGTGGCCCGTCCCGAGAAGATGAGCAGAGTCGAGACCCCGTCCGACCTCCTGACTGAGGAGGAGATAAGGGCTATGCTCAAGGCCGCTGAGATGGACCCACCTCTAGTGGCCAAGAGGAACAAGGCTATGATAGCCTTCATGTACGAGTCCGGTTGCAGGGTTGGTGAAGTGCTCAGCGTCAGACTGAGCGACGTAGTCGCCACTGATTACGGATTTCGTGTTACTGTGAAGGGCAAGACAGGGGTCCGACACATACCGCTCATAGACTCAGCCAAATACCTGACGGAGTGGCTTAACGTCCATCCACGTAAGGATAACCCGGATGCCCCACTGTTCGTTCCGCTTCAGAGCTACAAGAACAGAACACCGACGGATCACATGATATACGATGTTGTGAAGAAGCTCGCTAGAAGGGCTGGAATCAAAAGGAAAGTCTATCCTCACCTGTTAAGACATACAAGGGCCACTCATCTGGCCCGCGTATTGACCGAACAAAGCCTAAAGCGGGTGATGGGATGGACTCCCAGTTCACCCATGGCCAGCGTGTATGTCCACCTCTCGGGAAGGGACGTGGAGGAAGACCTGCTGATGGCCCGAGGTCTAAAGCCAAAAGTTGAGCCAATATCGCTACTTGAAGTCAGGAAGTGCCCATTCTGCGGGTTCGATAATGACGCATGGGCTGAATATTGTGTCAACTGTTCAAAGCCATTGGGGGCTAGAGTGGTTGCAGAGTTATCGGAGGCTCAGGAGATCAACAAGCGGGTGAAGGCGATTGAGAAGGAGTTCAGGGAGTTCAAGCGGTTCATTATGATGTTGCTAAAACAGGGATGGCCTACGCCTGAAGCAAAGCAGCTCATAGAGCTTTACGAAATATTCAAGAAGGCAGAGAATAGGATGATGGACATGGAAGTTCTGATGCCAGACATGAAAACATGAATTCATGAAATAATTGAGAAAGATTTATAAAGGACTATGCGCAGTTGAGGATTGGTGATGCTGGATGCCGAGGGTTGGCACGTATAAATACCCAAATGTGACGATCGATGAAGCTTTGAGCTATGTTAGGATATTTGTGAATAAGCGTCCGAGAGGAGAGATGAGCAAGGAGACGTTCGCACGAGAAGTTCTGGGGAGGTCCCCCACAAGTAGCGCTGTTGATAGGTTGATAGCGTCAATAGCTCAATATGGCCTAATAAAACATGAAAAGGGCAAAATATTCATTACTGATTTAGGTAAGAGGGCAGTAGCTGGAATTCCAGAAGAAGTTAAGCTGAATGCTGTAAGAGAGGCGCTAGAAAACGTTGACCTGATTAAGGAGTACTGGGAAGAGCATGGTGGTACAGTAGACGATAAGATAGTCGCGATTTTCCTGAGGGAAATTTGTGGGGCAGACGAAATACAGGTATCCCGTTGCTTACCTACAGTAAGCAAAATATTGAAAGCGGCAGTTAAGTGGATGGAGAAGATAACCCTCAAAGAAGAGAGGGGGATAGCGGCTACAGAACCGACCATGCGACCAGCGGTTCAACCCGTTACACCAGCATTACCTTCTGAAATACCCGTTCCGTCATTAACGTTTGAGAAAGATTATATAGTATATCGTGTTCCTCGTCGTTATTCTGAGTTCTTTATGGGAATGCATCAGAAATTTATGGATGGATTTAATAAACTATTAGAGTACTTGTTTAAACAAGAGATGAAAGAAGTTAAAGAAGGAAAGCGACAACTTACACTTTTTCAAAGTCAAATTAAAAATCAATGAAAAAATCAAAGTTAAGGTGGGGAAGCAATAGACCTGACTCTTTTTTATATGGTAGGACCTACATTTAAAGCGATGTCGTTAATCAGATGGCGTAGAGGGAGGATTCTCAAGAAGCTCGCCCATAGGGTGGCCGGGATTCATATAATTCCATGTCCCGCCGAGCAGGCTGGTGTGCTGGACCAGTTTGACGAGTTGAGAAAGGAGGCGAGGAGCGAGATACTAATAGCTAACCCATCAATTACACTTGAGAGGCTTGAAGACCAACTGAGTGATTGCTTGGAAAAGGGCGTCAAAGTCAGGGTGTTGACAAAGATGGGCAAGAAAGGTGAATTTGGTACTTCAAAGGAAACAGTTAAAAAACTGTCTAGGTTGCTGGGCAAGGAGAATGTAAGACTAAGGGACACACTCCACGCTAAGTTCTTCGTGTTTGATGAGGAATGTGCATTCATAACTTCGGCAAACCTTGTCAAAGGGGCGTTCTACAACGATGAAATAGGAGTTGTTATAAGGACCGAGGATGCCGTCAGAGAGCTGAAGGAATACTTTGAGGAATTATGGAGACACTCTAGAAAACTCTAAAGAAAAACCTTTAAGGCGAAGCCTCTGTTATGAACGTGCTGAGGAAGCGAGCCAGGAGGTTCGTGAGACCCATGATGGCCCTGCGATGAGCTTCCGATGAAGCGATGGGGATGATAATAAGGCGGATGGGTGTTTGGGAAGTCTGGCGTAAGTATTTTCATTAACCCTTACTGTTAATTACATATTGATGGAAAAAATTATATTGTCAGCATCCAAATTATATTTTGCAATGGCAATAGCAATCGAGGATCTCTGGAAGGCTGTTGGAACCATAAGGAAGGACCTTAAAAGTATTAGAAGTCAGCTCAATGAGATTATAGAGCGGCTTGATGAAGTCTCCTCAAGACTGGATAGGATCGAGGAAGTACTCAAGTCCGCAAGGGAGTAAGACCTTGATCACGGTCCTTAAAGTTCGTAAGCATAGCGTGGAAAAGGACGTGGACTTTATGACTGATGATACAGCAGTTGAGGTGTTATGGAACATTGAAAAGACGTATGGTTGGCCTATCTCAAAGTGCTTGTTGATGATTATCAAGGGAAAGATGGACGGTCTGGTGTTTACGCGGGACGACCCGTACCTTCGGTTTTCTGCACATATAATCGATAAAGCTCATATACTCATAAGACTCAAAGAACGCGACGAGATTAAGGAATTTGAGTTGCCTGTGCACGCGTTGAGTAAGCTGATCACAAGAAGTGAGAGGAGTCAATGAAGTTCAGACTGTTAGCTAAGGTTTTGACAGTCCCTTAAACCGTATAAATCATTTTTTTAGCTACTTAACTAGTTGCCTTAAGTCGTCGATCCTAAGCTTGTACCTCCTCATTAAACGCCCCAGCCTTTGCTCGTCAAACAAATACGTCCGGCCTACCTTACCTTCTCTGTTAAACCGTTGCCCACCCATGACTGAGACTAGTTTCCTGCCTACAGCCGCTTTAGTGATCCTGCCGAACATTGAAGTCTCTAACTCGTTGCCTTTCCTCCGCTACGTCAGCGCAATACCCCCAGAGTCCTCCAAGGACTCCGCCTAATAGAGCTCCCCGTGGTCCCCTGAACAGCGCCCCAACTATTCCTCCCAAGACCAGTCCCCGAATGGTCCACGGTGCGCGTTGCATGGCCTGTCGCACGACCTCTTCCAGGAAGCTCATCTTTCCCACCTCCTCAGGCTGGAACCGCAATTAGGGTGCCTTATAAACTTTTCTCAGAAGATGATGCCATAACGGTGCTGAATTCGAACCAGTATGGTTACATCTACATTCACAGTAGTCGCCAGCTACTCTCGGTGCGTAGGAGATCTGCTATCAAGGGGTCGAACCTAAACGCCTTCGAATCTCGAATGCGTGTCAAGACGCCTCTGCTGACTAGTAGCTTTCCCACCTTCAGGGCTAGCTCTCTCTGTCCTCCGCACAGCTTCATCAGCTCACGAATGAAATCCATTCCAGGAATGGGCTTCTTCCCAGACTCCGAGACCTCGTTTAGCCAACAAACTATAATGTCTATAACATCATTAACGTATGCGGGGAACGTGGTCTCGGGATGAGGCTGCTCTGCCAATGTCTTCTCCTTCCCTGTAGACATTATAGACATTAATGACCTTATAGTCTGCTCGTCCACTCCGTGCAGCCTCGCCTGACGTAGGAGCCACTGCAGGTCGGTCTCTGACTCAAGCAACAGCGTGTAAGGGTTGCTGTGCTTGTCCGGGTCCCACTTCCTCTCAACCCTGAAGCCCATGCTCCTCAGGAGGCTGCCCACCCTCCTCGGCGAGACCGTGTACTGCCACTCTGGCTCCAGGACCTTGACCTCTTCCGCGATGTTGCCCATAGAAAGGTGTTCCCCCCTCGTCAGCAGCCTTATGACCCCCTTGAGGACGACCGCCTCCCTGCTCATCCCCCTGTCCTCCCTCAGCTCCCTGTCCCGACGGCGGGCTAGTTCGTAGAGCAGCCCCCTAATCCTGTCGTTGCCCGCTACTTGGACGAGGGGGTAGAGAACCTCACGTATTCGGGGGCTTACAGGTAAGATTAGGAACTCCTTGTCTTCACCTAACGGGCGGTGTACGTGGTCAATCCGCCATTTTAACAGTTTGTTACGAAGACGTAACGACTCCCTCCAGAACTCCTTGTCGAGGTGGACCGGAAGGTCCCGACGCTCCGTCTCACAGGCGTAGTGAACTATGGTTCGCGTCCTGGTGGCTTCGTTGGGTAGCAGGGTCTGAGCTACGATGATTTTTGGTCCATATGTTACAAATGGTTCCGGAATGTGCCTTTCTCCTTCACACCTAACTACGTAACCGCAGTCGCGGCCGTAGCCTGAGTTCAGAATGGCCATGATAGTCTGGGCTGACTCGCTGTCCGGGCCGAAATGCGTCTCATCAACCATCATCGTCCCACGGATGATGTCGCACAGTCGGAACACGGCTGCGGGGGTCGCGACCGCACCCTGGATGTAACCCAACCTACAAATAGAGACCAACACAGTCGCCCACCGCGTCTTGCCCGTCCCCGCCTTACCGACCACCATTCTGTACGGGACGCGGGAGAACTTGTCGTAAACCCAGGTCAGGCGGACGTAAGCCGTGTCCAGCAATCGATATTCGTCAGGATAATCGACGTATCGGTACAGAAAGTCATAGATGGCTTGATTTAGGTCCTCCTCGTCTCCGTAATCCTGTGGCTCTTCAGGCAGGAACAAAACTCCCTCATCGGCTAGCCTCTGCATAAGTGGGGGAGGCCTATATACCACGTCGCCCACTTCAACCTCCTCGCGGAACTCATAATCTCCGCGCGCATTGTAGACACAGTACATTAGTCGACCGTTGCGGTACACGGGTTCGGCGTAAACCTTATGCTCATCTGACTTTAGGAACGACTTCACCTGAAATGACCCCTTCATGTTATTACCAATAAATATTTATTGACAAGCCACTAAATAAATATTTATTTAGGTCAGCGATATAATATGTTTGGGGGCGTGTTCATATGACAGAAAAACCCAGACCCATTATCATAACCGTCGCCTTAGATACAGACACCTATAAGGCTCTGACTGAGGCTGCGAAGCGGCTGGGCGTTAGCAGGAGTAGGATTGTGCATCGGGCGCTTCAGTTCTACCTTGCTCGTGAGGGCTTCGTTATTGAGGACGTGATTGGACAGGTGTTTCGGATGCACCTCCTCAGTCAGGCCCTTTCCGCCCTCAACCTAGGGCTTACTGGGGCTATGGCAATGGCCATCATGAGCGACGACGCGGAGGTCAGGAAAAAGGCTTTTGGAGTGGCGGAGAAGGCTGCACGCCTGGCTGACAGGTTACTGGGGAAGATCGAAGAGCACTTAGAGAAAGAGTTTCGCAACATCGGCGAGGTTGAGAAGAGTTTGGAGTTTCTGAAGGAGTCCGAACTCGGCCTTATCGCCCGTTTCAGGCTGGAAGTTGAGCGTGAGAGACGAGGAAAGGAGGGCGGTCGATGAGCGAAAAGGCTGAAGCCAAGCAACAACAGGCAACACCAACACCAGCAATAGAGCGTGAAGCTGGTGATAAATATGTCTGCTCTGTCTGCAGCAAGTCGTTTTCTAGCCTGTTGTCACTGAAGAAACATTGCGCTGCCTCTCATCATGGACAGGGCTGGCAGCATTATAAGGAGAGGAGTAGTGGGGTAGGGGAGGCCGTCAGGCCGAGGTACGAACAAGAGCCGGCGATTCCGGACCCGTACGAGCATCTACGCCAGATGTTGATGATTTTCGGCGTAAGCGACAAGAATGCCCGTGCGATTGTCAAATACGTCGAGCCCTACGGAGTAGACCACATCCCGAAGCTCGTCGAAGCAGCATCGACGTACATGCCTCGCGACAGGCTTCGGCTGTTCGTCGAGAGTTGGTGTAACGTTCGCCGCATCCCGCTTCCGCCTGAGCTCGCTGAGGAGCTTGGGATAGAGCTGGCAAGACCCATCCGCTTCCATTACGGCTACTACGACTACAGACGGCCGAGGTATGAAGGCGAGTCGGACTACAGCTCGCTTGCGTCGGTTATCTCCGCGATTGGAAATCTAATTAAGAGCGTGGGCACAAACCAGCATCAGACGCCTCCCTCCACGTCAAGCGAGGTGATATCCGGGCTTCAGAGCCAAATCTCGACGCTTCAGGAGGAGCTAAAGACGCTGCGAAGCCAACTTGAGGAGGAACGACGCAAATCTTTGGAGCGCGAGTTGGAACAGCTGAGGAAGAGGTTGGAGGAGCTCGAAAAACGTCCTTCCGACGTAGAGAGCAAGCGTTTAGACATAATTGACAGGAGATTGGGCGATATCGCTGACCTGTTGAAGAAGGTCGTAGAGTCCAGCATCGTCCCCGTCACTCCGCCCAAACGCAAGGAATCAGCTGAGTCAAGCCGTGTGGAGGAGCTTCCTCCTGAGCTCGTCTGGCAGGAGGGATAGGCCGTGTCAGAGAAGGAGCTAACTAAGAGGCTGCTCGAGGGCCACGTGGACCCAGTTCGGCTCCGTGAGAACATTCAGCGAATCCGAGAGAATATAGAGACAGTTCGAGATGGGTTTGGAGCCCTCTTCGAGAACCGCCCGATTCTAGGCGCTCTACGGGACTTCCGACGACGGCTGAGGCAGTGGAGGTCCGCGGAGTCGAGGAGTCAGCCCGTCTACGCCGAACAGCCCGGCGTCGTGGAGTACGACGAGGTTCGTGAGGTTCGAACGGAGGATGGCAAAGTGTTGAGGCTCTACCTTAACCATGGCCGCGTTGTCTACGTCGAGGAGATTGAGCAACGTCCAGAAAGCGAGCAGCCTTCAGAGGAGCAGGAGCAGGCGGGAGACGTGAGGACGACTGTCTCACCCGAAAAGCTTCCTCCACGGCTGATTGTCAGAGAGCGTCCCAGGATACGGCGTCCCAGCTTGATTCAGTCGCTTCGTGAGTACGTTCAGGCGGTAGTCGAGGAACGGAAGCTGGAGACCGAGTACCAGAAGTTTAGGTTGCAGCTGTTGAAAAAGCAGGCCGAACAGCCGGTTAGACGGGAGGAGAAGTCAGAGAAGCAGGGGTTCCACGTTTAGATGGCGTTTGAGCCCCGTCTTAATGAGGTCCGGCTGAGGGACGGGTTCAAGGTTGAGTTAAGGAAGCCGAACCCGGACGTGGAAATGCCGCGGGCTAAGAAACTCTACGTGGGCAAGAAACCTCTACCGTTCTACCTCGCCAATTTGGTTAAGTGCTTGGAGCGGAACCGCGTCTACATCCAGGCACATGGAAACTACATTCCCAAGATGCTGTCGCTGCTGTGGCTGGTTCCCTTTCGGGTTTATGTAGAGAAGATGTGGCTTTGGTGTGAGCAGGGCAAGTACCTGTACTCGTGTATGGGTCTGCTGGTTTCGAAGAGACGTAGGGCTGAGGCCCCGATAATGCCCGGAGACAAGCTGGTGTATGAGAATGGTAGGTGGAAAGTGAAGTTTTAAATAATTTTTGTAGTTTTCTTGATATAAGGGAGAATAATGAATGAGAAATATTCGTCTCCGAGGATGGTCGAGAAAACCCTTCTTGGCCTATCTGGAGAGTTTCTAGTTGCCGCTAAGCTATGTCTAATGGGCTATGTAGCAAATCTAACTCTGAAGAACTATCCTGGAGTTGATGTTTTTGTTCACAATCCGAGAAGCGGGAAAACGGTTTCCATACAGGTTAAGACAGCTTTGGAGGGAGGAAAATATCCATTTATAGTTGCTAATGCAAGCTATGAAGACCTAGCACGGACTCTAGAGGAGAAAATAAGAATACCTCACGTTCTGGTTTACATCCCTCAGGACAGATCCTTAAAGAGAGTTAGATTCTTCGTGGTTCCGCCTGAGGATGTCAAGCGGATAGCCATAAATACCTTTGAAGAGTACTGGAAGAGAGCAAGACTCGCAGGAAGAAAACTAGATCCAAAAGCAAAGCATGTAATAGCGCTACCCTTGGAAGAGTTAAAATCCTATGAGGATAGATGGGATTTATTAGGACTTGAGTAAAGCGTAAATGAAAAAGAGATTACAAACTCTACCTTAATCATTTGTAAATTTTAAAAACAAAAAACAAGGAAAAACAGAGGGAATCCGTTTCCTGAGGCATATATAGTAATAGGGCTATAAGTTTACCTCTAATTATGGGTTGGTTAATTTAACGAAAATTTTTGCCGTTGTTGTTTTGATGCCATAAGGTCTCGGCCTATGGGTGAGGAGGTTATTATTTTATTAGCTGTTTAATCAGTAATATAAAAACGTTATGAAGAACATTTATTAAACACCCATAAACCCTAATTCACGGCTTGACGCTGCCACGGAGCCTTAAAAGACTCGGCATCGTTCTCCACAGGTCCAAGAACACAGGAAACCTCATACTGAGGGCCGAGTTCGCCCCGAGGGTCGGTGAGAGGGTCCTCGACAGCAGGCTCAAGTTAGTCGGAAAAGTGTTCGACGTCTTCGGACCCGTGTCCAGACCCTACGTCTCCGTGAGGCCCACGGTTGAGAGGCCTGAATCCTACCAAGGTAGGCCCCTATACGTGGCGGGTTAGGTGGGTGTTCTCCATGGTGTACAGGTCTGAGGTTCTTAGGTGTCCAGAGTGCGGTGGGACGAGGCTGATAAGGGATTATGAGGCTGGTGAGATAGTCTGCGAGTGCTGTGGTTTCGTCATATCGACGATAATGCTGAACGAGGAACCCGAGTGGAGGGCGTTCGACGAGGAGCAGAGGGAACGCAGGGTCAGGGTTGGAGCCCCACTCACATACTCGATACACGACAAGGGCCTCTCGACGATAATAGACTGGAGGGACAGGGACATATACGGAAAGAGGCTCAAGCCCAAGACCAGAGCCCGCGTGTACAGGCTGAGGAAGTGGCACGCAAGGTCGAAGGTGTACGGGGCCACGGAGCGCAACCTGGCCTACGCCCTTTCGGAACTCCTAAGAATAGTCAACAAGCTGAACCTCCCGAAGAACGTCCTCGAAACGGCCTCGGTCATATACAGGAAGGTCATAAAGAGCAAGCTCATCAGGGGACGCTCAATCCAAGGAGTGGCGGCCGCAGCCATATACATGGCCTGCCGGGAGTGCAACGTCATAAGGACTCTGGACGAGGTGGCTAAGGCGGCCAACATAAGCAAGAAGGAGGCTGGAAGGAACTTTAGGTTCCTCATCAGGAAGCTTGGGGAAAAGCCAAGGCTCATAGGGCCTGAACACTGGGTAGCCAGGTTCGTCAACCACCTTTCGCTCTCAGGAGACGTGGAGACGATAGCCGTGAAGATACTCAACGTGGCCTCCCAGCTCCGGCTGACGAGCGGTAGGGGGCCGGCTGGCATGGCCGCCGCGGCGACCTACATAGCCTGCACGCTCACGGGTGAACACAGAACTCAGGGCGAAATCGCCAGGGGTGCCAACGTCACCGAGGTAACGATTAGGAACAGGTACAAGGAGCTGACCCAGAAGCTTCTCCTGATAGTCAAGCTCTAGCCTCAAGCCTCTCCAACAGCCTGCAGACCTGGCAGACCTCGCCCGTGGTGGGCTCCCCGCATTTCTTGCATTCCCTAAGAGATGGCTTGAGGCGTTCTCCGAGTGCGTCCCTCAGCCTCTCGAAGCCCCTCAGTATCGAGAACTTTATGCCTGGATGCATGACCTCAAGCCTGTTCAGCGTGTTCCTCACCTCGTTCCTGAAGCCGAGTGTGAAGTACGGGCAGGTTCTCCTCTGGAAGCCTATCCCCGTCAGGTAGGCGTAGAACGCGATCTCCCTCTCCGGAACGAGCATCAGGGGCTTGACCCGCCTCACGAGCTTCGGGTGAGGAGCCTCATCCAACCCGAACCTAACGAACTCGAGGAGGTTCCCCCTGATGAGGTTCATCAGTATGGTCTGGGCGACGTCGTCGAGGTTGTGGCCGGTGACCAGCTTGTCAGCCCCAAGCTCCCTGGCCACCACGTTCAGAACCCGTCTCCTGAACACACCACAGTACGTGCAGGGTCCGAGCTCCTCGTCCAGCTCGGCTCCCTCCTCGACCGTGTACCCGAACACCTGCTTGAAGCTCCTGACGACGTGTTCGACGCCGAGTTTCCTGCAGAGCCTGGAAGCCCTCTCCAGGGCCTCGGTCCTGTATTCTCCGAGGCCCTCGTCCACGGATACGGCTACCAGCTCGGACTTGGGGAACCTCTGCTCTATCTTGTGCAGTATCCTCAGCAGGGTTAGGCTGTCCTTCCCGCCGGAGACCGCCACGGCTATCCTGTCGTCGGGCTCGAACATGTCGTACCTGCATATGGCCTTCCGAACCCTCTCCTCGACGGACTCGATGAAACAGGACCTACAGAGCTTCTCCCCTGAGTAGGGCCTGTGGTAAACGGCCACGTCTGAGCCGCAGGTCGTACAGAGCGGAGGCTTCAACGCGCTTCAGGTTACTATCGGCGCCCCCTTTCGTAAAACTTCCTAACCGCCGTGCACGATGGGTATGATGTCCACAACGTCCCCGTTCCTAAGCTCTGTGTCTAGATGCCTGAGGCAGCCCACCTCGACGCCGTTCACGCATATGATGACCCTCGGAGCGGGTGTTCCGAGAGCTGGGTCTATGACCGACTCTTCGAAGGCCTTTCCGAACCTCCCCACGAGCTCCCTCATCAGGTCTCCGACCGTACGGCCCTTCAACTCCACCTCAGTCTCCTCAACACCCGCCTGCGTGGAGAGGAAGCCCATCAGCCTAACCCTGACCCTAACCAACACCACGTTCCTCTCACATGCCGTGCTTCCTGGCCTCCGCCTCCAGGAGTTCGAGCATCTTCTTGACCTCCATGTACCTGGACGCGAACTCCTCGGCGCTCATCCTACCGGATCTGAACTCCTCCTCAAGCCTCTTCGCCTCCTCCCGGAGCGACCTTATCCTCGTCTCGAGCTCCTTGACGTACCTCTCTTCAGTTGCCGGGACGGTCTCCACGAACTCCGCCGGTATGTATTCGCCCACGATCACGCCGTCCTCTATGCGCAGTATCCTGTCCGTGCTCCTCGCAACCTCCGGGTTGTGGGTTGCTATGATGACCGTCTTGCCGTAGTCCCTCCCCAAACCAACCAGGAGCTTCACGATGCCCTTGGCGGACTCCCTGTCCACCTCACCCGTAGGCTCGTCGGCAAGTATCAGCGGAGGGTCGTTGGCCAGGGCGCAGGCTATGGCAACCCTCTGCCGCTCACCTCCGCTGAGTTCATCTGGTCTGTGGTTCATACGATCTACTAGACCCACCGTTTCAAGGAGCTCTTTAGCTCTCTTTTTACGCTTGGACCTGGGTACTCTGGCCATGGCCATCGGAAGCTCCACGTTCTCTAGCGCTGTCAGAGTTGGTATCAGGTTGAAGAACTGGAACACGAAGCCCACCTTTAGAAGCCTGTACCTCTCCAACTCCTTCTCCGAAGCCTTAGCCACGTCCCACCCGTCCACGTATATCGATCCCGCGGTAGGCCTGTCCAACCCCCCTATCAGGTTCAGCAGCGTCGTCTTACCGCACCCGCTCGGACCCATCACCGAGACAACCTCACCCGGCTTGACGTGCATGTTCAGGCCTCTGAGGGCAACTACCTCCAGCTTACCCGTCCTGTACACCTTCACTACATTCTCAGCCCTTACCTCTACGCCCATACGCATCACCTACCTGAACCTAACCGTCTCCACAACCGTCCTCCTGGCGTACAGCCAGGCGGGTAGGAGCGTGGATGTCACGAGGGAGGCTAACGCCCCCAGAACGAGGTAGAAGAGCTTGGGTGTGGCCAGAAGCCTCGGCCTTATCGGGGAGAGCCATGCGAACAGGTTGAGTATCCCTCTAGCCGTGGCCACGCCTGTCAGGAGGCCGACGAGCGTTGATACTATGATTATGGTCAGCGACTCCCCAAACAGAGCCTTCAAGAACTGCCTCCTACTCGCCCCGCGGGCCCTCAGGACGCCTATCTCATACACCCTTGTGTGTATGTTCAGCACGGAGGAAACGGCTAAGCCGGCTGTAGCTGCCGCGACTGTGTATGCGTACTCGAAGTCGAGGAACGTCAGTACGGCCGTGGCGGTTGGATCCTTCGCTATGTCCTCAACCCGCTCCTCGAAGCTCTCGACGTAGTAGAGGTTCTCGTCCTCCCTGAGCGCGTTGGCCACCTCCTCCACGTCGTACCCATACTCCACTTTTACGAGGAAACTGAGTTCCATTCGCCTTTCATAGAGATTCCAGAGGGTTTCATTGTAGCGGTCGAGTCTAACTATCAGAGCGTCTTCATCCCTAGATAAGCTCGTTCCTGGGAAGCCTCTCACAACTCCCACGACGATGAAGGAGGATTCGATAGTCTCCGATGGATTCTTGGCGTTCACGAAAGTTACGGTGATGTTCTGACCGGGCTTTATGCCCATCTCTTTGTAAACGTGTAGGCTGACGAGGGCGTAACTTTCATCCTCCTCCATTTTCTCCAAGAAATTCCTCAACCTTCCACCCTTAGCCAGCCCCGGGTCGAGGTAGGCGACGTCGAGGAACGTTTTAGGGTCTACTGCGTATACGTGGCCATGTGTGTAGCGGCCTGCGTACGACCACTCCACCCACTCAGCCTTCACCATCGGTGAGACCTCAGCGACGCCCTCGACGGATGAGATGTTTTCCGCGTATCCTATGCCGAGTGTGGCTGGAGCGGTGGCCTGTATGTCTGAGCCTACGGTTATCCTTGCGTTCCTGACTTGGTAGTCCTTTATGCCAGCTGAGGTTATAGTTGTGGTGACTCCAAAGGCTATCGTGAGGGCTATGATGAACGCTATTCCCGCCACGATTTTTGGCCTCCTGGACAGGTTTCTGGAGACGAGTTCGCTCATCTCTCTGAGGAAGCCTCTCATCAGCGTGGAGATGGCTGTGTAGAACTTCGTCTCGCTCTCCGTAAGGACTTTGGTTGCACCGTATATGAAGAGGAAGGGTCCTATGAAGTTTAGTATGAAGACGTCGAGGAAGAGCAGTACCGAAATGACTATCATGAGGAGGAAGTTCCTGACGGGTAGGTTGGCTACGAGCTCCATCGGGTTGAGCCCGGCTATCCACTCAGCTATCTTGTAGCCTCCCAGCACGAGGGCTACCACAGCCCACTTTGAGGGACCCTTAACCCGCACTTCCTCGGGTATGTACTCCATCGTGGCCTCCATCGGTGAGACCCTCGAAGCCATCCTGGACGGCATGATGAACGAGAGGAGGGCTATGGCACACCCTATCCCCAGACCCGTGTAGACGGTCTCAGGTCTCAACGCCTTTGGGGAGACCACGAACGTCAACTTCTTCAGTAGCATGGACTCCACGGCGGCTCCTGAGAAGAGTCCGAGGACTATGCCGAGTCCCCCTCCCGCCAGGCCCATCACTAGTGAGGTCAGCATGTAGGTTGCGAAGACGCTTCTACTCGAGGCTCCCCTAACCCTGAGGAGGCCTATCTCACGCCTCTTGTCCGTCGCTATGAGTTGGCCTGAAACTGAGGCGAGGAACCAGCAGACGAGGTAGACGGGTAGGGAGAGGGCTCCGAAGACGTTCTTCATCCCGTTGTACCAAGAGACGTAATCCTGTATGGGCCAGCTGAGGTGGTCCTCAACCTCGGCGTCGTAGGCCTCGACCGCCAGCCATATATTCGTCCTTAGTTTGTCCAGGTTCTTAAGTGTGGCATCCACGTTCCACAGGTTCACGACGGCCTCACGATCTATGAAGACGCTGTGCCTCGCCGACAGCACCTCGTACTCCTCGATCCCCACGTCCGACACGAACTCCTCGGCCAAGTCCAGACAGTCCTCGATGGACATTATTACGTAGCTGTCCCAGATGGGCTGAACTGCGGATCCGTACGTCCAAACCTCGTAGGGCTCTCCGAGGGCCTCGACGGCGTCCTCACCCAGCCTGCACACACCAACGATCCGAAGCTCCTTGGATGTCCACACCTCTCTCGGCCCCACCTCGGGTATGTAGAAGGCCCCCGGCACCGAGATGGTGATGTTGTCCCCGACGGACAGATCCATTCCATCCGCGAGCCCCTCGGAGATGACCACGCCTTCGCTGAGGTTCCAGGCGCCTTCGAGTATGGTCACGTTGAACCTGTCATCAAACTCGGGGCCAACCCCTCTGACGAAGACGCTCGTACCGTTTCCGTCAGGCTTTCGGAACACGGTGTGGACGTCTCTGCCCCCGAAGACTATGACCGTCTCGACCTC